>VAPL011060990.1_pt1 | contig 36382 bp, 38 predicted proteins | sample 3395061 | NCBI WGS metagenome assembly VAPL01 (sample SAMN08290444, study PRJNA428436) | hydrothermal vent metagenome | isolation source: Deep-sea hydrothermal vent chimney 2 | place: Pacific Ocean: Juan De Fuca Ridge | depth 2182 m m | reverse complement strand
GTTCGACCTAATATTTGTTTACAGTTTGAATGAATTTTTATTCAATTCGTAGGTATCTTTTTGAAGGACTAACGGGTTAGTTTGAAAAAATATGTCAAGAAACCGACAAAGGAGGTTCACGAACACCATTAAAAAAAATAAAATAGGAGTGAGTAATTGGAAAAAACTCATCAAATCCTTTTGGAAATCCTAAGAAAAGGCAATCTTTTTTGGGTAAAATTTTATTAAAATATCTAGATATTCCTTTTAATTTTACACTTCAGATCTCACCTCTTCTTAGGATTCTGTAAATTAAATCTTAGGTCGAACTCAGGTTTAAAATACGTTTTGGCATCTTTGTTGATTAGTTTTATCATATTTAATTCTAAACTCTAAATATTTAATGAAACCTTCTGTTTTATTTTTATCAATTCTTTTCTCAACTACTATCGGATTTTCTCAATCATCAGAATTTAAAAATTGGACTGTTAAACAAATTAGAAATACTACAGTATATATACCTCCAAGCCTTAAATCTGATGAAGTTTATAATATCACACTTTTTGAAACCGAGAAAATTATCATTTCTCACCAAGATTGGTTAAAGCAGTTTGCTACCAAAGATGAAAAGAATTTAGGTGCTATTACCTACAGAGGTAAGATTAGTGGAGAAGCAGAAATGTTGGGTACTGCTAGAAAATTTAAATACAGTGTAGGTGAAAAATTTGATTATGTAAGTAATCGCTATAAACAAGTACATAAAAGCCAATTTGCAATCTATATGTCGCATAAAATTGATAACAACAGAGTAGGTATTATGCGAATAAACTATGATAAGCAAGAAACATTTAAGCGTTATCAATATGGTCTTCGAAAAGTGGGAGAAGTTATGAGATCTCAAGGTAATGACGATTATATGGAACAAAATCTAAATGAATTTAAAAAAGAGAAAGAGGGATTAGCAGAAATAGAGAGGAAAAAAGCAAGTGAAATAAAAAGAAAAAAAGAGCAAAAGAAAAAGATTGAAGAAGAAAAGCAACAAAAAAGATTAGCAATAAAAAAAGCCATACGTACGACACCAAACAAAGGTTTAAAATCCTCACAGGTAGAAGCAGTAACCTATTACATGGATTACGAACCTTCCGTTTATGGCGTTGATACATTTTACGAAAATTACCTCTTGCTTAAAGACGGTTGGGCGTATGACTCTCCAACAGTTCCTCCTTCAGATTTCAATGTAGCAGCATCAAAAAAATTAGAACCGCAACGATGGAGTAAATGGAAGAAAAACGGCAAGATACTGCAAAAGTACAGTAAAGGCACAAAAATAACACCAGCAAAACCAAATCAAACCGTAGATGTCAGTTTGTCTTTTACACGGTCTTGGACACTTTACGGCTCTGCAGGTGGAAGTTCAACAAAATATTTAATCCTTAAAAAAGATGGCAGATTTGAATCTTCTTTTTCTTCATATAATATAGGTGGAGATGGAGAAGGTGGAAGTGTAGTTGCATATTCATCAAAAGACAAAAAAGGTACTAGAAGCGGAGCAGGTAGTAAAATTGGCAATACAAAAACCAAAACCAAAGAAGGCGGTTCAGATATGACCGGAACTTATATTTTGAATGGATATACCCTAGAACTCCGCCATGATAGTGATAAAATCAGTAGGCTTCTTTTTGGTTTTACTTTCGGAGACTCTAAATGGATATACATTGATGGAACAAATTATAAAAATAAAAAGTTTAAAAAGTAATCTATTTATGAAAACTGCAACTAAAATAATTTTAATTGTAAGCATTAGTTTACTTTCTATTCAAGAAACAATTGCCCAGGATGGTTGGGATAAAACACGGCAAAATGATGCCTTGGTTTATATTCCTTCAGATTTAAAATCAGGTAAAACCTTTAAAGTAACCATCCCCGGTCCAATCAATTTAAATAATCAAGACCTTAAAAAATGGTTTTTAGAAAAAGCAAAAGAAATGCAAACCTCATTGGGCAACCCATTAAATCCATGGAAAATAAAACCAGATAAAGATGCTGTTTGGGGTTTGGCGAATATGTATATAAACTCAAAAGGTGAAAAATTATCTGCGGGTTATCAAGGAGGAATACTTGATAATGGTAAGGCATTTATTATGCAAGCAGTTATGAGCCAGGATTTAGGAATAATTTTTAAGTATGGGACAAAACTTAAAAATTTGAAAAAAGATGCTGAAAAAACCTTTGCAAATAATTCTTCGCTTAGCAATATTCAAAATAGCTCGGTACGTCAACAAAAAGAAGTAAATACGAAACGTAAAAGCAATAAAAAAATCACTTCTAATAAGAAAACCAAATTAACAGGAAAACAAAAAAGATTAGCTAAAGAAAAAGCTATTCGAACCTTGCCAAATAATGGTGTAAAAGCATCAGAAATTGAAACAGTTTGGATACACAGTTGGCTTAATGTGGTTATAGGTGGTATCTCTGTTGATACCTACCTACTTTTAAAAGATGGTACAGTTTATGACGGATTGGAAATTCCACCTAATGAACTTAATGTAAAAATGTCAAAAGAATTACAGGCTAAAAAATGGACTAAATGGAAAAGATCGGGTTCAGGTTATCAAGTTTTTAACAAAAAGAAAGGTACTTGGGAAAAACTAGAAGGGAACAAAGCAATTAAAACAAGAGCAGGAGAAAAATTAAATGCTAAATATATTACTGCCAGTGGAAGTCAAATGTTTGGCTCACACAGAAGTTGGATAACTTTTAAATCTAACGGTAGATTTGAATTAAAAAATTTATCAATAATGGGATCTCCTGATGGCTCCATAGGTCCATCTACCACTACAGTACATAAAAGTGATAAAACAGGTACCTCGGGAACAACAGTTGTGATTGGTACAAATGTAGGAGGAGGAACCTCTTCTAAAAAGAAAGATGGTTCAAAAAACACAGGAACGTACCACCTGAACGGGTATACCATTACCCTGAAACATGATAATGGCTATGATCACACCGAGCTGTTCTTTTTTGATGCATCCGACAAAAAATCATTTATCTATAAAGATGATCGGTTTTGGATTTCTAAAAAATAAATAGTGTGAATTTTTGTCATGTACTCAAGTATGAATTACTAAACCAATTTCGGATGCTTACCTTCTACTCCATCAAAATAAGCGTGAAAATGCTTAAAATCAGCTTCCATATTATCAGTTAAGTAATACGGTTCAGATATTTTTATCTGCTTATGTTTAAAATCTAATGTTGCCATTATAACAGGCACATTTGCTCCTTTTGCTATATAATAAAATCCTGTTTTCCATTTGTATACTTTTTGGCGTGTACCCTCAGGAGACAGTCCCAGAATGAAATAATCTCTGGCATCGAAAATATCTACGATTGCTTGTACCTTATTGGCACTTCTACTTCTATCAACCGGAGTGCCACCCAACCACCTGAATATAAATCCGAATGGCCATTTAAACAATGATGCCTTACCTATATAATTTACCTTTACTCCTTTAATAAATTTCGCCATAATTGCAATCGGAAAATCTTGCCAACTCGTATGTGGAGCGGCTATTATTAAGTACTTATTTAAGTTAGGAAAATCATTAATAATTTTCCAGCGCATGATATAAAGCAAAATAAGCTTTGATATGAATTTCATGGCTCAATGATAAGATATTAATAACAAAAGCACAAATTCTTATAGATATTTTGTAATATTACAGCCCTTAAATTTTTGCTATGAAAAAGGTTGTTAATATATTATTTATATTGAGTATAAGTGTGGGTTTTGCACAACGAACAGGTGTTATTGTTGAAGAGTATGGTAAAGTATATCGTGTAGAGAATCCCGATATTGAATTTGAAAAGGATAAGCAATATAAAGTTATTTTTGATATTTATACTGATAGTCCAAAGATTGATATGGACAATCCAATGCTAAAAAAAGTAGCCCGTTATTTACAAATACATATCCAAAAAGGGGTACCAAAAGAAAATATTAAAGTAACTGTTTTACTGCATGGTGTTGCCACAAAAAATGTATTGACGGATAAAGCATATAATAAACAATTTAATATTGACAACCCTAACACAGAATTGTTGCGAGTACTGAAAAATTCTGGTGTTGTTTTATTTGTTCCGGAAGATTCCTTAGCTAACAGAGGCTATATCTCAAAAGATAAATCATATAATGTAAAAATTACAATGTCGGCTTTAACGGAGTTAGAATGGCATCAAACCAATGGGTATAAAATTGTTAATTTCAATTGATCAATGTAATGGAGCAATACTTTATTTTTTTTGTAATCTTTATAATTGCTTTATTGATTGGTGCTTTTATAGGAAAACTACTAACTAAAGTGTCTTTTGAAAAAGAAAGGTCAAGCCTTCAAGAGCGTAATACTATCTTATCTGAAACTAAAATAAATGCTGAAAAAACAATTAGTGAATTACAATTAGAATATAAGCAATTACAAACTGAAAAAGAAGATATTATTCGTGTAAATATACAGCAAGAAGCTAATATTAATAACTTGAAAGAAAAATTAAATATTCAAAAAGAAGATTTAGAAAATATTCAAGAAAAATTTACCAAAGAATTTGAAAATTTAGCCAATAAAATTTTAGAAGAAAAGTCGACTAAGTTTACTGAACAAAATAAAGAAAACATCAAGCATATTCTAAATCCGTTACAAGAAAAAATCAAACTTTTTGAAGATAAGGTTGATAAAACTCATAAAGAAAGTATTGATTATCATGCAGCTTTACGTCAACAAATTATTGGTTTAAAAGAGTTGAACGAACAAATGAGTAAAGAAGCAATCAATCTTACCAAAGCATTAAAAGGTGATAGCAAAACACAAGGTAATTGGGGAGAATTAATATTAGAGCGTGTCTTAGAAAAGTCTGGTTTAGAAAAAGATAGAGAATATGTATTAGAGAAAAGCTTTAATACTGATGATGAAAATAAGACACGATTAAGACCTGATGTAATTATAAATTTACCGGATAGTAAAAAAATGGTTGTTGATTCTAAGGTTTCACTAACCGCCTATGAGCAATATGTAAATAGCGATAATGAAGATGAAAAACAACAATATTTAAAAGAACATATTACATCTTTAAACAGGCATGTTACACAATTAAGTGAAAAAAAATACGAAGATATCTATGAAATAGAATCTCCTGATTTTGTTCTATTGTTTGTTCCAGTAGAACCTGCTTTTGCTGTTGCTATAAATACTGATGATCAATTATACAATAAAGCATTTGAAAAGAATATTGTAATTGTTACTCCCACTACTCTATTGGCTACACTACGAACTATTGACAGTATGTGGCAAAATGAAAAACAACGTAATAATGCTGTTGAAATTGCCCGTCAAGCCGGCGCTTTATATGATAAGTTTGAAGGTTTTGTATCTGATCTGACCAAAGTTGGTAAAAAAATGGATGAAGCAAAGTCTGAATATAAAGGTGCTATGAACAAACTTGTTGAAGGTCGTGGCAATTTAGTTACCAGTGTTGAAAAAATTAAAAAACTAGGTGCCAAGGCAAAAAAATCATTACCTCAAAACATTATTGATAGGGCAAATGAGGAAATAGATTAATTATGAAAACAAAGGTCTATCACTCATCATTTCATTAACTTTTTGTGCAACAGCTTCTAAAACAGCTTCATTTTCAAAATCAGCAATCACTTCATCAATCAATGAAACGATAGCTTCCATATCATCTTCTTTGAGTCCGCGAGTAGTAATTGCAGCCGTACCTACACGAATACCAGAAGTTACAAAAGGAGATTTATCATCAAATGGTACCATATTCTTATTAACTGTAATATCAGCTTTTACCAAGGCATTTTCTGCTTCTTTACCTGTAATGTTTTTATTGCGTAGATCGATCAACATCATATGATTGTCTGTACCACCGGAAATAATATGATAACCTCTAGCAACAAAAGATTTTGCCATTACTGCTGCATTCTTTTTGATTTGCAATTGATAATACAAAAACTCATCCGTTAAGGCTTCGTTAAAAGCAATAGCTTTCGCTGCAATAATATGTTCTAACGGTCCTCCTTGATTACCAGGAAAAACTGCGCTATTCAAAATAGCAGACATCATTTTAGGTTTGCCACTTTTTAAAGTAAATCCCCAAGGGTTTACAAAATCTTTGCCCATCATGATCATTCCACCTCGAGGTCCGCGCAACGTTTTATGTGTTGTAGTAGTTACTACATGGCAATGTGGCATCGGGTCATTTAAAATACCCTTAGCGATCAACCCTGCAGGATGTGCAATATCTGCAACTAACAATGCTCCTACACTATCAGCAATTTCTCTGAAACGTTCAAAATTAATATCTCTTGAATATGCCGAAGCTCCGGCAATAATAACTTGTGGCTTTTCTTTTTTGGCAGTTTCTTGTATTTTATCATAATTTAACACACCTGTTTCCTTTTCAACACCATAGAAAGATGTTTTATATAAAGTCCCTGAAAAATTTACAGGAGAACCATGTGTAAGATGACCTCCATGGGATAGATCAAAGCCTAAAATTTTATCTCCCGGTTTTAACAATGCAAAAAATACTGCCGAATTAGCTTGTGAACCTGAATGTGGTTGTACGTTTACATATTCAGCTCCAAATAGAGCTTTGGCACGATCAATGGCCAATTGTTCAATAACATCAACTACCTCACAACCTCCATAATAACGTTTATTAGGATAACCCTCAGCATATTTATTAGTTAAAACAGACCCTGCGGCTTCCATAACTTGTTCGCTTACAAAGTTTTCTGAAGCTATCAATTCTAATCCGTTTAATTGTCTTTCTTTTTCATCTTGAATTAAATCAAAAACTTGTTGATCTCGTTGCATTGTTAAATAATCTTTAAGATTTGTTAAATTGGAGTCAAAAATACTAATTTCATTTTGCAAATGCATAGAAACTTCTATATTTGAATAGAAAATAAAATAATTTTAGATATATGAAAATTACAGCTAACGATCCGAATAGAAAAACTTGGTTAAAAGTTGATGAGAATTCTGATTTCCCTATACAAAATATTCCTTTTGGTGTTTTTTTAACTCGTGATGATATTATTACCATTGGTACTCGAATTGGCGATTTTGCCATTGACTTAGGGGCATTGCATCAATTAGGTTATTTTGAGGATATTCCACTTACGGATGATATCTTTTTACAAGATACCTTAAATGATTTTATTGCAGATGGGCGTAAAACATGGCGTTTGGTTAGAAATAAAATAGCCGATATTTTTGACGAAAACAACGCTACTTTAAAAGATAATGGTCAACATAAAGATAGAATTATCTTCACCATGAATGAAGTAGAAATGCAATTACCTGTAGATATTGGTGATTATACCGATTTTTATGCCAGTAAAGAGCATGCCACGAATGTAGGAAGTCTATTTAGGGATCCAGAAAATGCATTATTGCCAAATTGGGTGCATATTCCTATTGGTTATCATGGTAGAAGTTCTTCTATAGTTCCATCCGGAACACCTGTTAGAAGACCTTCGGGACAGACAAAACCACCTCATTTAGATTCGCCAATTTTCGGAGCTTCAAAACTCTTAGATTTTGAGTTAGAAATGGCATTTATCACAACTGATGTCAATAAATTAGGACAAACAATTTCTATTGATGATGCTAATGAATATATATTCGGATTGGTGCTCTTCAATGATTGGAGTGCTAGAGATATACAAGGTTGGGAATATGTTCCGCTTGGTCCGTTTTTAGGGAAAAGCTTTGCTTCAACTATTTCACCTTGGATAGTAACTTTAGATGCTTTAAAACCATTTAAAGTGGAAAGTCCGAAACAAGATCCTAAACCATTGCCTTATTTAAAACAAAGTGGTAAAAAAAGTTATGATATACACCTGCAAGCTTTTATTCAACCAGAAAACGGAGAGGAAAATTTGGTAAGCGATTCTAATTTTAAGTATATGTATTGGACAATAGTTCAGCAGCTAACACATCATACAAGTAATGGTTGCAATGTACGAGCCGGAGATATGATGGGTTCTGGTACTATATCAGGTCCAACACCTGACAGTTACGGTTCTATGCTTGAATTAACATGGAGAGGACAAAATCCGATCAAACTAAAAGATGGAACAGAACGTAAATTTATCAATGATAATGATACCGTAATCATGAGAGGTTTTTGTGAAAATGATAAAGTACGTATTGGTTTTGGAGATTGTACAGGTAAAGTGTTACCTGCTTTGGAGTAAGTAACGTGAGTTCGATATAACTATTTTTTTAACAACTAATAATCAATATTTTAAATGTGAAATGAAAATTTCAATGTCTCCTTGAGCGCAGTCGAAAGGTTTTTAAATAGTTCTCGACTGCGCTCGAACAGACAAAGTGCTAATAATCAATATTTTGAATTATTAACTACATTTCTTACATCGAACTCACGTTAAGTATTATTCCTTCAAAATAACCATCTACCACCCCGAATTTCATTCCAACATGCCTTCAATTAACTATAATAATTATCATAATGGAATAAAATCCACCCCTCCTTAAAAAAAGGAAGGGAATTTTTAGTACAAGTTACCTTGATAGTTAGAATCAAATTCCTTCCCTAGTAAGGGAAAGGTGGTTGCACTTTAGTGTAAGCGGAAGGGTTAAAAAATAATATACTTAAACCTATTAACATGATTCAAAAGAGAAGAATTATTCAATTAAAATAGTAACTTTGTAATAACCATCAATCAAATCTTACCATGAAAAATTTACTACTTAGCATCATAACCTTAATACTTCTTTCTTGCGGAGGCACACAAAAAGCAGCAAGTCACTTACAAACCGGTAATTATGTTCAAGCTTTTAATACATCAATTACTAAATTGAATAAAGACAAAACCAAAAAATCAAATCAAAAACATATTCCATTATTAAAAGAAGCATATACTAAGGCAGCTGATACCGATAAGAAACAAATTAAAACCCTTCAAAAAGAAGGTACACCTGAGAGTTTAAAAAATATATATGGTAAATACTTAAACCTTGATATCAGACAAGATGAAGTAAGAGCCTTACAACCTTTGTATTATGAAGGTAATGAAGTAACCTTTAAATTTGATGATTATGCCGACAAAATCAAAACATCGAAAAATGATTATTCAACTTCACTCTATAACAGTGCTATCGAAAATTTAAAAGGAGATAATTTAGCTGCAAGAAAAGCGTATAAACATTTGGAAGATCTGATCTATATAAATCCTGATTATAAAACCAATTTAAATAAACTATTAAATAAAGCTAAAAGTAAAGGAAGTAGCTTTGTGTTTGTAACATTAAAAAATAAAGTAAAAAGTATTTCAAAAGATAGTATTAAAGATTTTGCAAGTATAAATTCTGCAAACTTTAGTAACCAATGGGTTATTTATCATGATAAAAAAGATAGAAAAATTAATTATGATTATCAGATAGATGTCACTTTTGATAAACTTAGTTTTGTTTCCGGAAAAACCGAGCAACAAACAGTACCACAAGAAGCAAAAGTACAAGACGGATGGAAATATCAATTAGACGCTAATGGTAATGTAATGAAAGACGATAAAGGTAATGATATCAAAGTTGCCAAATACAAAATTGTAAATGCTGAAGTTGCTTTATATCAACAAAATAAATCCTCAAAATTAGATGGAACTATCATTATTAAAGATTTAAAAATGAAAACCACTCTTTCTACAAGTCCGGAATTTGGTGAGGCTAAATTTCAAAACACTTATGGTAAGTATAGAGGAGATCAACGTGCCATAGAGCAAAAATATCATAAAGCACTTCAAGCAAAAGAAGTCTCATACCCTAAAGATCATGAATTTATTAAATATACAATAAGCAACTTTAAGCAAAAAGTAACTGCGATGTTAAGTCAACAGCAGTTTTAATAGTAATAATCAATCTATTATTATAAAATATAATTTATATAATTATGAATAACGCATTCAAGCCTTTCTCTTTTTTATTATTAAGCATTGGTATTTCATTTTCTATGCTGGCTCAACATCATCATGATAGGAAAATTACTTTCCCCGATGTACCCGGTTATAAAACGTTAAAATGTGATTTTCATCAACACTCCATTTTTTCTGACGGAAAAGTATATCCTTCAATTAGAGTTGAAGAAGCCATTAAAGACGGATTAGATGCCATCTCAATTACTGAGCATTTAGAGTATCAACCACATAAAGAAGACATTCCGCATCCTGATAGAAATAGAGCTTATCAAATTGCACTTGAGGCAAAAAAGAGTATGAAAGATACTACGCTGATCATTGCAAATGGTTCAGAAATTACCAGAGAAATGCCTCCGGGTCATAGCAATGCTATATTTATTAAAGATGCCAATTTATTATTGAAAGATAGTGTCATTGATGTGTTTAGAGAAGCTAAAAAACAAGGAGCATTTATATTTTGGAATCACCCTCATTGGAAAGGACAAGCACATGATGGTGTGGCGAAATTGACAGATATACATAAAAAATTGATCAAAGAAAAATTGATCAATGGAGTTGAGATTGTTAATGAACATATATATTCTACTGAAGCCTTAGAAATAGCTTTAGCAAATAATCTTACCTTTATTGGTGCATCAGACGTTCACGGATTAATTGATTGGGAATACAATGTTCATAAAGGCGGTCATAGACCAATCACATTGGTTTTTGCAAAAGAAAAATCAGAAGAAGGAATAAAGGCAGCACTATTTGATGGAAGCACTGCTATTTGGTTTAACAATACTCTTATTGGAAAACAAGAATTTTTAGAACCATTGATCAATGCATCTCTAATAGTGAAAAAAGCAAAATATCTAAAAACAAGTTGGTCACAACATAAGAAGCCCTTAACTATACTAGAAGTCACCATACAGAACAACTCTGATGCTGAATATATTTTAGAGAACACAAGTAATTATTTACTACATAACAATACTGATATTGTTACTATTGCGCCACAACATAAAACGATAATTCTAGTAAAAACAAAACAACAAGAAGAAAGTATTAATCTATCTTTTAATGTTTTAAATGCTGTAGTTGCTCCTAAAAAACATGCTCATATTCAGGTAGAAGTAATTATTAAAAAATAATATAATTAACTCAAAATATTAGATGAAAAAGAAATATTGGAAAAAATATATTCTAGAGTTTCTATCTGTGTTTATAGCTGTAATTTCAGCATTTATGCTGAATAGTTGGAATGAAAACAGAGGAAGCGCTGCGTCTGAAGAAAAAATTTTAAGAGAAATTAAAAATGGTATTGAATTAGACCTATCAGATTTTAATGGTAATGTTAGAGGGCATAAATTCAGTTTAAATTCTATTCAAAAAATCAGAAGCTTAATAAATAATAAAGAAGTTTTTCAAGATTCTATTCCTTATGCTTATAACTATTTATTCAATGGTTATGTGCCAATAATTAACTTGTCAGGATATCAATCCTTAAAAGCCAATGGATTAAAAATTATTAAAGATGATACTCTGCGACTCGAAATAATTACTCTCTATGATTATTATTATAATATAATTGAAAAAATATATAATGATGATGAGTTAAGAGCTTTTCACAACTACTATAAACCTATTAATAATATTTTACACCCTTATATGTCATTTAATAAAAATGGTAATCTTGTGAACATTATAATACCTCCAAAAAAATTACCAGAAAGTCAAAGAAAAGAGATGTTAAGCTATTTATGGCGTATTGAAGATAATAGAAAATTCAAAATTGGAAGATATAAATTAGTAATCTCAAAGATGGAAATGTTGAAAAAGAATATTGAAAATAAACTAAATAACTAAGTATAATTTAAAAGTTAATCTTTAATTCAAATATCATAAGCTCACATCCAAAATACCATAGTGAGAATCATGCGCTTCTACTACTCCGTTTTTAATAATCAATAACTGTGGTGATTGATGTATCACATTAAATCGCTGTGCTATTTCAAATGAAATAGATCTATGATTTAATAGATCTAAGTAGTGCAATTCTGTAAGATTGGAAGTATCAAATTGTTGTTCAAATTTTTTAAGTACACTTCTACTGATACCACAACGCGTACTGTGCTTGAAGATAACCTGCGTTTTAGTATTAGAATTCTCAATAATAGTATCTAACTGAGAAACATCCGATAAATGATTCCAATCTAAATTAGAAGTCTCTATTGACTTTTTACCAAAAATACCATCTAAAAAACTCATAATAAAAATTTAAAGGTTTTAGCCTTGTGTCTTAAGTCTTTTATCTTAAAAAAGATTAATCTCTAGACATAAAAATTTGCAATACATACCAAAACAACAGCATAAAAGAAGCGAACAGTCCTACGGCTGCACCAACATATTGATCTGGTTGGTATTCATATTTTAATTTTGATGTTTGATATAAAATCGTGCCTGCTGCAAAAGCAACCATGGCAACAGAAAACCATAATCCTAAGTCAAAGCCAAATATAGTACCTGCAACAATTAAACCTATGGCAATAAAAAAACCTATCGTTAGTGCAGAACGTAAAAAAGAAAAATCAGTTTTTGTAAATAATGCTACTGAACTTAATCCTAAAAATAGAAATAGTGTTACAGTTCCTGCTTGTTGTATCACATCAGGGCTACTATAATTCATAGCGATATAAAGTATAGGTACAAATATAAATGCTTCAGCCACAGCATACAAAAGCAAGCCTATATATTGTTTATCTCTACTCAGATTGTGTGCCATTTTATCAGCAAAATTGGTTGCTAACCAAAATCCGCCCAATAACAATAACCACAAATAGCCTTGAGTTAGCGAAAGCATAAAAGTTACTATAGTTTCTGACTGTAGTAAGAAATATTCAACAACAACAAATAACAATATTGCCAATGCGACATGCGAATATGTTTTTCTGTAAAAAATTGCTCTTTCCTGATCTTCAACTTCAATAAATAGATCTTGTGTTTGTGGCATACTGTTTTTTTCAAAGATATATTATTTTATTTAACTGATAAATGTCAATTTCTCCTTCATATGTTATGTTTTGAAATTGTAAGTAATTGAATATGATATAAGACTGCTTACTGAAACAAGTTCAGCATAAATCGTTTTAAGACTAAAGAAAAAAGATTGCCTTTAGTTGTTTTATTAAATCGACATACCTAAGTACAATAAGGCAAAATCATACTTTATTAAAATCAATAATACCCTAATCCTCCATTATTGAAATAACAGTTTTATATTATCAAAAATTTATTCGTGAACTGCCTAAATACCTGTAAAAAAGTCAGTGTTTATAGTGTTTTACAGACATTTTGACGTGTTGTTTACTAGTTTCTCACTATGGAACACATTTTGACTATTCTTTAGAAAAAGAAAACACTATGAATTTTAATAATTTCACTATAAAATCACAAGAAGTCGTGCAACAAGCTCAACAAATTGCACAAGGCTTAGAACAGCAACAAATTGAAAATGCACATATATTAAAAGGTATTTTTGAAGTTGATGAAAATGTTACACCATTTATACTAAATAAACTAAGTGTCAATATTGATATTTTCAAGCAAGCGCTAGAAAAAATAATACAAAGCTTCCCTAAAGTTACAGGCGCAGAGCTCATGCTATCTCGTACAGCTAGTACTATGTTGACCGATGCTGCCAATATTGCTAAAAAAATGAAAGATGAATATGTTTCAATTGAACATTTATTATTGGCAATCTTAAAATCTAAAGGTGCGGCAGCTCAACTGTTAAAAGACAATGGAGTTAATGAAAAAGATCTAAAAGCTGCTATTGAAGAACTCAGAAAAGGAAGTAAAGTAACTTCGCAAAGTGCTGAGGATACTTATAATTCACTCAATAAATATGCTAAAAATTTAAATCAGTTAGCCAATGATGGTAAATTAGACCCGGTTATTGGTCGTAATGATGAAATTCGTAGAATTTTGCAAATTCTATCACGTAGAACGAAGAATAACCCGATACTTATTGGTGAGCCTGGAACCGGTAAAACCGCTATTGCGGAAGGGTTAGCACATCGCATCGTTAAAGGTGATGTGCCTGAAAATTTACAAGATAAAGTAATTTATTCTTTAGATATGGGTGCACTGATAGCGGGTGCAAAATATAAAGGAGAGTTTGAAGAACGTTTAAAATCGGTCATTAAAGAAGTAACTTCTGCCGAAGGAGATATTATTCTTTTTATTGATGAAATACACACTTTGGTGGGTGCCGGAGGTGGACAAGGTGCTATGGATGCAGCTAATATTTTAAAACCTGCTTTGGCTCGTGGTGAATTACGTGCTATTGGTGCTACCACTTTGGATGAATATCAAAAATATTTTGAAAAAGATAAAGCGTTAGAGCGTCGTTTTCAAAAGGTTATGGTGGAAGAACCTGATACTGAAAGTGCTATTTCTATCCTTCGCGGAATCAAAGAAAAATACGAAACACATCATAAGGTACAAATAAAGGATAGTGCCATTATTGCTGCTGTTGAATTATCACAACGCTATATTTCTGATCGATTCTTACCAGATAAAGCCATTGATCTAATGGATGAAGCTGCTGCAAAAATACGAATGGAGATCAATTCAAAACCGGAAGAATTAGATGTGTTAGATAGAAATATTATGCAGTTAGAAATTGAAATTGAAGCCATTAAACGTGAAGGAGATAATAAAAAGATAAAACAGCTTCGTAAAGAACTGGCTGATCTACAGGAAGAACGTGATAGCATCTATGCTAAATGGAAAAGTGAAAAAGATGTAGTTGATGAAATACAAACAGCTAAAGAAAATATTGAAAAATATAAACTGGAAGCTGAACGTGCTGAACGCGAAGGTAATTACGGATTGGTAGCTGAAATCCGTTATGGAAAGATTCAAAAAGAAGAAGAAACTTTAAAAGAATTCCAATCAAAATTAGCCGAAAATCAGGAAACTGCACTAATAAAAGAAGAAGTTACCAGTGAAGATATTGCTGAAGTGGTTGCAAAATGGACCGGAATTCCCGTTCAAAAAATGTTACAAAGTGATCGTGAAAAATTATTGTATTTAGAAGATGAACTTCACAAACGTGTCATTGGGCAAGATGAAGCTATTATAGCTGTTTCAGACGCTGTCCGTCGTTCAAGAGCCGGATTACAAGATGATAAAAAACCCATTGGTACATTCCTGTTTTTAGGAACAACTGGAGTTGGTAAAACAGAACTCGCAAAAGCATTGGCAGAATATCTATTTGATGATGAAAAAGCAATGACTAGAATTGATATGAGCGAATATCAAGAACGTCATGCCGTGAGTAGATTGGTAGGAGCACCTCCGGGATATATTGGTTATGAAGAGGGTGGTCAACTCACAGAAGCCGTGCGCAGAAAACCCTATTCTGTAATCTTATTAGATGAAATTGAAAAAGCGCATCCTGATACTTTTAATATCTTGTTACAAGTGTTAGATGAAGGTAGATTGACCGACAATAAAGGGCGTGTAGCCGATTTTAAAAATGCCATTATCATTATGACCTCAAATATGGGTGCTCATATTATACAAGAGAATTTAGAAGACCTTGATATGGATAATAGAACTAAGGTGCTAGATAAAACTAAAGATGAAGTCTTAAATTTATTAAGAAAGTCTATCAGACCTGAGTTTTTAAACCGTATTGATGAAACCATTATGTTTACACCACTCAATAGAGAAGAAGTTACTCAAATTGTTAAATTACAATTAACGAGTCTAACCAGTATGCTTGCAGAAAAAGGAATTACTTTCTCTTCAACAGAAGAAGCTATTCAAAGTCTGTCAAGACAAGGTTATGACCCTCAATTTGGAGCAAGACCCATCAAAAGGGTGATACAACGTAAAGTATTAAATGAATTGTCTAAAGAAATACTGGCAGGTAAGATAACAGCTGAAAGTAATATTTTATTAGATGCTTTTGATGATGAGTTGGTGTTTCGGAATAAATAAAATTTTATACGTCTCTGCGAATCACGCTTTTTTTGCGTGATGTGGCAAGTCTCTCAGTCAATTAAGAGATTGCCACGGTCGTCCCAGCTCCCGATAGCCACATCGGAACGGGATTCCCTCACAAAGACGTAAATCTAATTTTAAGATAATAGTAGTATTATAACAATCAAGAAAAAATAATAACTTACAGATATAATGTAGATATAGTTACTAGTAACTATATCCTTATGTTGTACTCCATTATAGAAAAACTAAATATGCAAAAAATGAAAGCTTCAATGCGTAGGAAATATGGTTCATCAAATCAGATAAAAATTGAGAATATTGAAAAACCTATTCCGAAAGACAATGAGATATTAATTAAAGTTTATGCTACTACAGTAAATAGAACAGATTGTGCAATCCTCACAGCTCAACCATTTATTATGAGATTTGTATTAGGATTATTTAAACCAAGAAAAATTATATTGGGGACAGATTTTGCAGGTAAAGTAGTATCAATAGGAAAAAATGTTAAGTCATATAAGGTTAATGATAAAGTATTTGGTTTTAACGATACAGGTTCAGAATCACAAGCTGAATACATCGTATCAACAGAGAAAAATTTATTTCCTATTCCTGAAAATACAAATTATAAGCAAGCTGCTGCAAGTTTAGAAGGAGCTCATTATGCTTATACTTTTATCCACAAAGTGAATATTCAATCTGGACAAAGAATACTTATTAATGGAGCAACAGGAGGAATTGGTTCAGCTCTCCTACAATTTGCTAAGCAGTATAATGTCAAAATAACAGCTACTTGTAATACAAAAAATTTAAAATTGATAAAATCTTTAGGCGCTGATAAAATTTATGATTATACCAAAGAAGATTTTACAAGAGATAAAGAAAAATATGACTTTATATTTGATGCTGTGGGCAAAAGTACTTTTGGAAAATGTAAGCCATTATTAAAAGAAAAAGGCATCTATATATCCTCAGAATTGGGATCTTACTCCCAAAATTTATTTTATGCAATCACAACTTCAATTTTAAATAATAAAAAAGTAATCTTTCCTTTACCATATAGCACGCAGAAAACCATACCATATATTATGGAGCTTTTGAAAAAAGAAAAGTTTAAACCAGTAATAGACCGAGAATATTTATTGGAAGATATATCCAAAGCTTACGAATATGTAATTACAGGACAGAAAACGGGAAACGTTTTAATTAATGTTTAAAATTTAAAATAACGAGAGCACAACAATGCTATAGTTAATACGGGTTTTGGTACTTAACCCAAAGTGAAGTACAAGACCGAAAGGACAGTTCCTTGAAATCCCGTACTAACCATAACCGAGACGTTACCTGCAAGCAAAAAAAAGCGAACGATATGAAAGGAAAGCAGAAAAAAATAGCAAAATATTATGACAGATTTGCTAAAATTTATGATTTTATTTCTTCAAAATCATATTATCGTAAACCAAGAGAATTTGCCGTTAATGAACTGAATTTGAATAAAAATCAAACGGTTTTGAATATTCCCTGCGGAACAGGACAAAATTTTGAATATTTCCAAGAATACTTACAAAACACAGGAAAAATTATAGGTATTGACTTGTCAAGTGGAATGCTTGAAAAAGCAAAAGATAAAATCAAAAAAAATAAGTGGAATAACATTCAAATAATTAAAGGAAACGCAACGGAAATTAATGCAGAATGGATAAAAAAGGAATTTGAAGCAGACTTAAAATTTGATGCTATTTTCTGTGATTTAGGACTGTCAGGATTTCCTGAATGGGGAAAAGTAATTGACAATTTAATTTTGCTCTTAAAACCCAAAGGAAAAATTGTAATAATGGATTGGTATATCGAAAAAGTAAATTTAAGAGGAATGTTTATAGAATGGATAGGAAAAGGGAAAGTTAATAGACCAATATGGCAATATTTGGAAAATAAAGTTGAGAATTTTAATGTGAATAATTCATTTAAGAGCGGAGAAATGTTTGTTGCATCAGGAAATAAAAAGAATAAACCCAGTAAGTAACAAAGTGTATAAAGCATTGGTTAATAAGTAATTAAATCAAAGTTAGTACATATAAATAAACCGAAAATGAAGTGCTTTTAAATGCCCAACGCTTCATATGCAAACTGTCAGACTGCGCAAAAACTTCTACACTTTTTTCTTGAATAAAACACTAAAATTTTGAATCTAAACAGAGTCAGTGTGCAAACTCACATTAAGCAATATTCCAAAAAAAACTTTGAGAATTAAAATAAATTACTTACTTTTGACGTTAGTAACGTGAAAGATATGATTTTATCCTTTGGCTCAAAAGAGACAGAAAAAATTTGGAATGGAGTTAGAGTAAAAAAAATGCCTCTTGGAATTCAAAATGTGGGTCGTCGAAAAATGAGAATGTTAAATAATTCTCAAGACATAGCGGACTTAAGAATTCCTCCTTCTAATCGACTTGAAAAACTAGCTGGTAAACTCAATAGATTTTATAGTATACGAATTAATAAACAATGGAGAATAATATTTACTTGGGAAAATGGAAATGCAAGTGAAGTTGAAATAATTGATTATCATTAAAAACGAAATTATGAGAAAATTAGCAAATATACATCCAGGTGAAATTTTAAATTACGAATTTCTTGAACCGTTAAAAATTACGGCTTATAGAATTTCTAAAGATTTAAAAATACCGCAAACTCGAATTTCAGAAATTATTAAAGGAAACCGTAGAATTACAGCTGATACGGCATTGAGATTGAGTAAATATTTTGGTAATTCTGCAAAGTTTTGGCTCGGAATTCAGGATGACTACGATATTGAAGATGAAAAAAAAATGAAAGAAACTGAACTGAATGAAATAAAGCAGTTTAAAAATAAAAACGTTGCCTAACACTTTATAAAATTAATAATTTAGGGTCATGTATATCCCGATAGCTATCATGACAGTGTCATCAGCGTTCTATTAGAAAATTTGTTTGCGCCTATAAAAAAACTTCCTAATGCTTAAAAGAACTCTTTTAATACTTGCAATAACATTATTCACTTCTCCTCTACTTGCACAAGATGTAGTGAATGATAGTATTTCAACCTATTATTTAATCCGACATGCTGAAAAAGACAGAAGTGATGAAACTAATAAAGATCCTGATTTAACTAAAAAAGGAGCTCTCAGAGCATTACGATGGAGTCAATTATTTGAACAATTTCAAATTGACGCAGTGTATTCAACCTCATATAATAGAACTCAAAATACTGCCTTACCAACTGCTAAAAATAATAATATAACTATCAAAACCTATCATCCTTTTAAGATTGATATGCAACAATTTTTAAAAGATACCAAAGGTAAAAGTGTATTGGTTGTTGGTCATAGTAATACTACACCAGGCTTCGTCAATAAATTAATTGGTAAAGAAGTCTATCAAGATATAAGTGATAATAACAATGCTAACCTATATATTGTTACCATCAAAGGTGAGCAAATATCGCATGTGTTGGTTAAGATAAAATAATCTATATAAATTATGTCATTGCGAAGCATTTGCCGGAGGCGATGCTGTGGCAATCTCATGAAGTCTTTTTAATTTTCAAGAGATCACCATATTGAAACTCCCGAAGCTTCGGGACAGCACAGGCTATATTCGTACCTTATTCCTCGTGAAGACATTCTCTTTTTAATTTTTAAAACCGATAATTCACTTTTAAAATTTATAGTTTTGCACCAAACAGGAAAATGACAAAATTAGAGGGCAATCCCGAGGCTTCAGGAGTGAAGTTTGTAGGTAAAAGAAACAGTTTAAATGAGTTCTAGTATAATAGCAATAAAAATAAAACCTCACAGGTTTTTAAAACCTGTGAGGACTAAAAAAATAAAAAATATTATTAAAATTTTAACTCATTTTTTTCATGCACTTAGGTATCAACTATTAAAATCTGATTCCAACACCAAACCCTATTATAAAAGGATTGATATCAACTTCAGCAGGAATACTAAGAGTTCCGCTGTCTAATAAATTTGAAGCATCAACAGTTACATCAGTAGATAAAAGGATATATTTAGCATCAAAGTTCAAAAACCATTTATCATTTAGATCATAATCAACCCCACCTTGAAATGCAAATCCGAAACTATTGTCATATTCAACATCCTTAATAGTATTACCTGAATCTACACCATAAAAGAAAGTATAATTGATACCTGCTCCTAAATAAGGTCTAAATCCTTCAGTAGCAAAATGATATTGCGCTGTTAATGTTGGAGGTAATAACCAAACATAACCCAAGTCAACATCAACACTAGAAGCCAATCCAACTGCAGTTAAATCTGAAGCAACTGTATTCACATCGTGCTTAGTTGTACCTAAAATTAACTCTGCTGACCAATTTTCTGTAAAGAAGTAGGTAAAATCTAATTCAGGAACAAAAGCCGTTGATATTTCAACATCTCCACCTATAGTTCCGATTGTTGCACTTTCATTTGGAATAACAATTATTCCACGAAGTCTTACTTGCCACTTATTAAAATCTTTCGTGTCATTTTCCTGCCCTTGAATAGACATCGAAAATAGAACACCAACCAATAAACTAACTATTATTTTTTTCATGATATATAATTTTTATGATTTAATTGTTGCCAAAGATATTCTAGGTTAATACCTTAAATAATGACTTATGTCATATTTTTGAAAATAATTATCTTTATAAATCTATCTCGACTTTTTTTATTCTGCCAAAAAAAAAATTATGTTTTCTGCCTCACTGACAAGGCAGGAATGGTATTAGAAGCTGCTATGGCAAACAAAATATTGGCAGAAAATAGCTTTAAACAAGGTCATTTACAAAATGGTGTTTACTCGGCATTATATTAGGGAAGTTAGGTGTAAAGGTTTAAAAAGAGAAGTAAGTAAAATACTTTTAAATCTTACTTTAGCCTTATGATCTCGATAGTTTATAATAATCGAGATTTTTTTATTTAATAATACAATAGAAAATAAAGCTAACGTAATCTTAAAATTTATAGTTTTGCACCAATGCAACCAAAAATTAACATACGAAATAAAAAAGCTAGGTTTGAGTATGAAATACTAGATACTTATACTGCCGGAATTCAATTAACCGGAACTGAAATTAAATCTATCCGTGCAAGTAAAGCACGTATTACAGAGAGCTTTTGTGAATTTAACGATACAGGAGAGCTCTTTGTCATTAATATGTTTATTGAAGAATATATCAATGGCAATATCTACAATCACAAACCGAAAAGTGAGCGCAGACTTTTATTGAATAAACGTGAACTCAAAAAGTTACAGAAAGAACTTCAAAATGTTGGTCTGACTATTATTCCGCTTAAACTCTTTTTAACCGATAAAGGTTGGGCAAAATTGGAGATAGCCTTGTGTAAAGGAAAAAAATTATATGATAAAAGAGAATCCTTAAAAGATAAAGACAACAAACGGAATTTAGATAGAATAAAAAAGAATTTTAAATGATGACTATCTCATTTTTGCAACTCATACGATGGAAAAACCTTGTGATGATCGTGTGTATTCAACTATTATTTAAATATATTTATTTTCCTGTTTTTTCAGTCGCAACTACACTAACACATTTAGATTTTAGTATATTATTACTAGCTACAATAACTATTGCCGCTGCAGGGTATATTATCAATGACATTTATGATGTTGAAGCTGATAAGATAAATAAACCCGATAAAGTTATTATTGGAAAAGAAGTCAGTAAAAAACAGGGGTATAACTACTATTATCTATTAAATAGTATTGGACTCATAGCTGGGCTTTATGTTGCTTATCGAATAAATAAACTTTCATTTATCGCTATTTTTATCATTACTGCATTATTATTAAAAGTTTATAATTCTGACTTTAAAAAAAGACCATTGGTAGGAAATATTATTGTTTCCTTATTGGTATCACTAAGTATATTAATTGTTGGTGTTTTTGATGTAATTCCTGCTATTACCGATGAAAATGTTGTTGAACAGTATCATGCCTTTAGAGTACTCATTGATTATTCAGTTTTTGCTTTTATGTTTATGCTATTGCGTGAAATAGTTAAAGATATTGAAGATGTAAATGGAGATAAAAAATTAAAAATGAAAACACTACCTATTTTACTAGGAAGAAGAAGAGCTAAAAATATTGTCTTTGCCTTAAGTTTTGTTCCCTTGATTTTAGTGACGCTTTATAGTTTTAATAATTTTTCTAATGTGCCTTTTATATTAGCATATATGCTAATTATTGTAATGTTACCACTACTCCATTTTATGACTAAAATAATTTATGCAAAAACTAAAAAAGATTATACTTACGCCAGTAATTTACTTAAATTCATCATGCTTTTGGGTATGCTTTCAATCTTAATTATATCATTAAATATTCATTATGCTAAATAAAAAATTAGAAAATTACAATATCATATTAGCTTCCGGTTCACCGAGAAGACAGCAATTTTTAAAGGATTTAGGATTGAATTTTACTGTAAGATCTATTGATGTAGAAGAGATCTACCCCAAATACTTACACGGAAATGAAATTACAAGCTTTTTAGCACAGCTTAAAGCAGATGCGTATGAAAAAACACTCAATGAAAATGATATTTTAATCACTGCAGATACAGTTGTCCGTTTTAACGGAAAAATTCTTGGTAAACCAACAGATGCTACAGATGCAAAAAAGATGTTAACTGAACTATCTAATAATGAACATGAAGTAATTACTTCAATATGTATTAAAACAAGTAAGAGTACAAAAATAATTAATGATACAACTGTTGTACACCTTGAAAAGTTAAGTGAAGAAGAAATTGAATTTTATATTAATAAATATGCTCCATTTGATAAAGCAGGAAGTTATGGCATACAAGAATGGTTAGGATATATTGCTGTTAAAAAAATTGAAGGCAGTTTTTTTAATGTAATGGGGTTTCCTGTTCATAAGTTCTATAAAGAAATGATGAAATTTTAGAAAATATCATCTCACAATTTTTATTTTTACCACTTCTATAAATAATATCTGAATACAAAACTTTGCGCCTTTGCGCCTTTGCAAGATGAAAAAATATACATACACAGAAAAAAAAGATACCCGCTCTGGTTTTGGTGACGGTTTAACAGAATTAGGTAAAACCAACCCTAATGTTGTAGCACTTTGCGCAGACTTAATCGGTTCGTTAAAAATGGATGATTTTAAAAATAATCATCCTGAACGTTTTTTTCAGGTAGGTATTGCTGAAGCTAATATGATGTGTATCGCTGCCGGTTTAACTATTGGCGAAAAAATTCCATTTACTGGAACTTTCGCTAACTTTTCTACAGGTAGAGTCTATGATCAAATTCGTCAATCAATTGCCTATTCTGGTAAGAATGTGAAAATATGTGCTTCACATGCCGGACTCACCCTTGGTGAAGATGGAGCTACACATCAAATTTTAGAAGATATTGGTCTGATGAAAATGTTACCGGGCATGACCGTTATCAATACCTGTGATTATAATCAGACCAAAGCGGCTACTATTGCAATTGCTGATCATATTGGCCCTGTATATTTACGTTTCGGGAGACCAAAGGTACCTGTGTTTACTGATGTAAATCAAAAGTTTGAAATCGGTAAAGCGGTTCAACTTACAGAAGGTACAGATGTTACTATTGTTGCGACCGGGCATTTGGTTTGGGAAGCGTTACAAGCTTCAGAAGTGCTGGAAGCTAAAGGTATTTCTGCAGAAGTTATCAATATACATACTATAAAACCTTTAGATAGTGAGGCGATACTGAAATCTGTTGCTAAAACAGGCTGTATAGTTACTGCTGAAGAGCATAACTATTTTGGTGGGCTTGGAGAAAGTGTTGCCAGGGTTTTAACACAACACAATCCTACTCCACAAGAATTTATTGCCACCAACGACACTTTTGGTGAATCTGGTACACCGGAACAATTGATGGAAAAATATGGATTGAATAGCAATGCCATAGTTAAAGCAGTTGAAAAAGTAATTAAGAGAAGTTAAATTAACATTCAAAAAAGAATATTGGCATCACTTTTGCGTTTGATAAACAATTAATAACAGGGATTTCCCCTTTAAAATCATTTATCATGAAAAAATTAGTATTAACCATACTAACCCTCACCTTAATTAATGTATCATTCGCTCAAAAAATTGACATTGGTGCGAAAGCCGGATTAAATTATAATTTTGGTGGCGATCTATCAGAATTAATTGAGCAAACCGGTAATAATTTTCAAAATGTAATTACCGGTGCCGATAACAAAGCAGGCTATCATGTAGGTTTATGGCTTAAAGCAAGATTACTGGGTTTTTATATCAGACCTGAAATTGTATATACACAATTAAACAATTCTTATGAAAGTAATTCAAGTAACAATTTATCTACGGATTTTAAAACTAAAAAATTAGACATTCCTATTTTGATTGGCGTTAAAGTTATTGGTCCATTGCATGTATTTGCTGGTCCATCATTCCAATATATTTTGGATTCTGATTTTAGTTTAAGCGGAATTGAAAATGTAAAGACTAACGATTTTAGCGTAGGTTTGCATATAGGAACCGGTTTAGAATTAGGTAGATTAGGAGTTGATGTACGTTGGGAAAAAGGTTTTTCTAATGACTTGAATGCAACTTTTCCGGGAACTAATATTAATGTTGACAATAGACCTAATCAAATTATTTTCGGACTATCATACAGGTTTAATGAAAGAAGAAATTAAAGAAGTTAGAAGTTAGAATAAAAAGACCGAAGTTGGAAGTGTTTTTCTTCTAGCTTCGGTCTTCTTTTTTATAACTATGTTTCAAAACCTTATAAAACTACTTTTTTTAACTATCGGCATCCAGATAATCTGGTGTTCCATCGCCATCTGTATCATCATTTCTTGGGTCGCCATCTCCATTTGCATCTTCATCTTTAGTTAATATACCATCATTATCATCATCTGGGTCAAGATAATTAGGGAAATTATCACCATCAGTGTTATCATCAGAAACCTCACCATCAGCATTTAAATCTTCATCTATATTTAAAACACCATCATTGTCATTATCTGCAATAACAACTTGTGCCAACTCTATATGAAATAGCAAGGGTTCGTTAGGACCAATTCCTGAAGTACCGATGTTTGAATATGCCAATCCGGAAGGAAAAAATAAAATTCCTTTACCGGTTTCATCAAATGTAATTGGTTCACCTTGTTGTGTAACATTATTACCACTTTTAAAGTTTGGAAAACCATATTTCCAACCTTGTATTACTTGAGTAAGATTTAACCAACCTCTTGAAGTATTAAAGCTTGTATTTTCATCAAATTTTGTGCTATCTAATAAAAACCCTCTATACTTAACAAAAACAGAGTCATAACGTGTTGGGTTTTCATTTTCACCTTCATTGAGCATTAAATAATATAATTTATAATTGATATTATTAAAAACAATTGTATCATTAGTAAAAACTTGATCAAATAAAGGGGTTTCAGTACCTAAAATAGTATCAATAGTACCAAAAGGTTCATCTTGTGCTGCCGGAATATAGTAATGTGTTTTTAAATATTCTATCAATGTAGTATCATCAATCAATGCTTGAGCAGCCGCATCAAAATTATCTGTAGCACCATCATCATCTTTATTACACGATAAAAATATTATGCTAAGAGCAAAAATTGGAATTATATATTTTAACTTCATAAGTAATTTTTATTTTAGGGCGCAATTTACAGCTATTTTCTATAAAATTTAGAATCAAATGTATTTTAACAAATTTTTATTATGCCTCACCCAAAATCGCTTTGGGCAATTTTGACCTCTCCAAAGGAGAGGTAAATCGGTAACCTCAATATTAATTGTACAAAGAAGTTCTGTTCAATTTAAGAGTTACTGACCAACAAGTCCTTCTAAAAAATCACCAACATAGTAAGCAACAAGAGCTGCTACAATTCCCATTAGTATAGTTGATATTGTACTTGTCAATTTGTTTTTATGATTAACAACACCTTTTAAGTAGCCTATAACTCCAAATGCAGCTAAAGTCAATATAGATGACCAAACCAATAAATTGACATCTTGTTTTTTAAAATAATCTAATACATAGATCAATAATGGAACAAATCCTAAAACTATAAAAGAGATAAATGTTATTGCACCTATTTTAAAAGGCGATTTATCACTTTCAATCATTCCTAATTCTTCTTTCATCATAACATCAACCCAGCGATCATCATCTGCAATGATTACTTGTACAACTTGTTCTAAAAGTTCGCCTTCAAACCCTTTCTCTTGATAAATTTCTCTAACTTCTTCTATTTCTTTTTCACGCAAATTCTCTATTTCCCAATATTCAATCTTTTTATGTTTCTCGTAGTTGTCTTTTTCAGATTTTGAAGACAAATATGCTCCAATTGACATCGCAAATCCATCTGCAAAAAGGTTGGCAAAACCTAAGATTATAATAATAGAAGAGTCCAATCCTGCTCCAGCTGCTCCGGCAACAACAGCAAAGGTTGTAATGCTGCCATCTATACCTCCATAAACAAATTCGCCTAGATAATCTTGGAACTTTTCTACAAAAGGGTTTGTAGTGCCGTGAGCTTCATTTTCTGAAATTTCTTTAGACATAATTATCTTATCAATAACATTCTTACATCCATTGTTCTTGCCCATACCTCATGAATTTCTCCCTTAGGTAATACAGTAATATCATTGATTTTAAGAATATATGTATTCCCACCCATGGTCAATTCACATTCGCCTTCTATAACTTGTAAAAGTGCATCAATTGGTGTTGTATGTTCAGGTAAACCTTGTCCTTTTTTAAAGGCTAACTGCAAAATTGTACAATTATCATTTTTAAAGATAGGTTTTATTTGTCTTTCATCAGAATAAGCTAAACTATTAGGTATATTTATTACAGTGTGATTCATTATTATAAGTAAATTAAAATCCTGTCAAAGGTAAGAAACTTCAAAATAATTCATTTCTGATTACCTTGAGGTTCTATATATTGAACTCATCTTGAGTTTTTCTTTTACCTATCTAATTTATGGTCTGAAATTTATTTTACGCATTCGTAAACTTTTCGGTGTAACTTCTAAATATTCATCATCTCTAATATATTCCATACACTCTTCTAATGAAAAATCTACTTTTGGAAATATTTTTGCTGCTTCGTCAGTACCAGAAGATCGAACATTAGATAACTTTTTTCCTTTTATTAAATTTACGCCCATATCATCACTCTTACTATTTTCACCAACAACTTGACCTATATAGATCTCATCATTAGGGTCAATAAAGAACTTCCCTCTATCTTGTAAACGATCAATTGCATATGCTGTAGCTTTTCCTGCGGCAGCAGAGACAATAGCTCCTTTAATATCATCTGCAAAGTCACCTTTATAGGGTTCATACTCACTAAATCTATGATTGATAATAGCAGCTCCGGCTGTTGAAGTCAAAATTTTATTCCGTAACCCTATCAATCCTCTTGAGGGAATATTGAATTCTAAATGTTGAAGATCTCCTTTAGGCTCCATTACTAATAAATCTCCCTTACGTAAAGACACTAAGTTAATTGCTTTAGAAGCAACGTCTTCAGGAATATCAATTACCAACGTTTCAAAAGGTTCACATTTAACGCCATCAATTTCCTTGATGATCACTTGTGGTCTTCCTACTTGCAATTCGTATCCTTCACGTCTCATTGTTTCTATCAATACAGATAAATGTAAAACACCACGACCAAAAACATTAAATTTATCTTCAGAATCTGTAGTATCTACTCTTAAAGCCAAATTCTTTTCTGTTTCTTTAAATAAACGGTCACGTAAATGACGAGAGGTTACAAATTTACCTTCTTTGCCAAAAAATGGTGAATTATTAATTGTAAATAACATACTCATTGTAGGCTGATCTACTTCAATTCTTGGCAATGCTTCAGGTTCTGTCAAATCAGCAATTGTATCACCAATTTCAAATCCCTCAACACCTGTTATTGCACATATATCACCTGCCCGAACTTTTTCAACTGAAGCCTTACCCATACCTTCAAACACATGCAATTCTTTGATTCTAACTTTTTTAGTAGAGCCATCAGCTTTACACAGCATATAGTCTTTTGCAATTTCTAAATCACCTCTATACACTCTACCAATAGCTATTCTTCCTGTAAAAGAAGAAAAATCTAAAGAAGTAATTTGCATCTGTGGTGTTCCTTCATTGTAAGGTGCTTCAGGTATTACTTCAATAACTGCATCTAATAATGGAATGATATTATCAGTCGGCTCTTGCCAATCTGTGCTCATCCAACCATTTTTAGCTGAACCATAAATTGTTGTAAAATCTAATTGTTCTTCGGTCGCATCTAAAGCAAACATCAAATCGAATACTTTTTCATGCACTAGATCGGGTGTACAATTCTCTTTATCAACTTTATTTACAACTACAATAGGAATCAATCCCAATTCTAGAGCCTTACCTAACACAAAACGGGTTTGAGGCATTGGCCCTTCAAAGGCATCTACCAATAATAAAACACCATCAGCCATTTTTAGTACGCGTTCTACCTCACCTCCAAAATCAGCATGCCCGGGTGTATCAATTACATTTATCTTGACATCTTTATAATTAATCGATACATTTTTAGAAAGTATGGTAATACCACGTTCACGTTCTAAGTCATTATTGTCTAATAATAATTCAGTACGCACCTTATGATCATCTAAAATTTTCGCTTGATCAATAATTTTATCAACCAAGGTAGTTTTACCATGGTCAACATGTGCTATAATAGCTATATTTCTAATAGATTGCATATCTTCTAATTTTGCCCCAATTAATTCGCGTGCAAAAGTAGTTGTTTTAGATTTAATGAAAGGTCAAAAGTTAGAATAATTTTAAGCTTAATCTTCTCTAAAAGAACTTGGTAAAATATCCGGAATCAACTTGATCAATAAAGGCAATAGTAAAGCTCCTCCTGGCAACATAAAAACAGCAAAAGCAGGTATACCTTTTAAAATATCTAATAGCTGAGCTTTTACTTTCTCTTTTTCTTCTTCAGATAGTTTTTTATGTGTAGCTTTTTTTAAGAGAATAACCAACTCTTTACTTTGATGGAGTTCTTTTATTAATCGCTTTTTGTTTTTAGCAAGCAGTTCTTTTATTTCTTCAACTGTTGTCATTTAGGGTTTAGGGTTAGAGGTTTGTGGTTCAAAATTTAAGATTTAACTAATAAAGATACTAGACCGCTTCGCTTTAAGATGTAAGACATAAGACTTGTTTTCAATTCAATATATTATTTTTCAATAGACAACAATTATTTAGAATACTACAATTTTCTACGTTTTCTTTCTGTTTTTAATAAACTCAGTTCTCTACTTGTTTGCCCTGATACTGAAGTATTCTCTTCTGCCCTACGTATTAAATAAGGCATTACATCTCTTACCGGACCATAAGGTAAATATTTTGCGACATTATAACCTTGAGCCGCTAAATTATAACTTATATGATCGCTCATTCCGTACAGTTGTCCAAACCATAAACGCTTATCATTTTTTGATATTCCTTTTTCGATGGCTAACTCCATTAATTTATAGGTGCTTTCTTCATTATGAGTTCCTGCAAATAAAGCTAGTTTTTCATGTTCCATCATATATCTAACTCCTGCATCAAAATTAACATCAGTAGCTTGTTTGTTTTCACAAATGGGTGAAGGGTAGCCTTTTTCTTCAGCTCTTTCTCTTTCTTTTTCCATATAGGCGCCTCGCACTAATTTTAATCCTATGTAAAATCCTTTTTGTTGCGCTCTACTATGTAATGCTTTTAAATAGTCTAACCTATCATGCCTATACATTTGTAAAGTATTGAATACAATTGCTTTTTTTTGATTATAGATTAACATCATTTGCTCGGTCAGATCATCAGCAGCTCCTTGCATCCAACTCTCTTCAGCATCGATCAATAAAGGAACATCTTTATCATGTGCCGCTTCGCATACGGTATCAAAGCGTTTGATTACTGTATTCCATTCATCTTGTTCCTCATCTGATAATGTTTTATTTTCTGTTATTTTTTGATATAGACCTAAACGACCAAAACCAGTAGGTTTAAATACTGCAAACGGAATACTCAGTTTCTCCTGCGCGAAATCAATGTTCTGCAATGTTTTTTCCAACGCCAAATTAAACTGACTCTCTTCTTCTTTGCCTTCAACGGAATAATCTAAAACTGCATGTACATTTTTAGTAAACATACTGGCAATGGTTGGTAAACAGTCTTCTTCGGTGATACCACCACAAAAATGATCAAAAACAGAAGCTCTGATTAAATGTTCTACAGGCATATGAGCTTTCAATGCAAAGTTTGTAATGGCCGTACCTATACGTACCAGTGGTTCGCTTTGAATCATTTTAAATAAAAAATAAGCTCTATCTAGCTCTGTATCAGATTTTAAAGCAAAGGCTGTTTGTGTATCTTCAAATATTTTATACATTCCTAATTAATCTTTTAACAAAGATAGTTAAGCAAACTATTTTTTCAATAAATTCGCAATAATAAATTAATACTAAATTTAGTACATGACTTCTATTCAATCAACAGGCTATTCCATCCATTTTAATGAAGATGCATATCAGCAATTGAATCATTATTTATCTAATGATCAGATATCTACAGTTTTTATATTGGTTGATGAAAATACACATAGACATTGTCATAGTGCCTTTAAAAATAAAATCTCTTATAAAAAAGAGATTGTTACTATTGAAATTAAGGCAGGTGAAACGCATAAAAATATTATGACCTGTGTTGCTTTATGGAGGAAATTAACTGAATTAGGTGCTGATAGAAAAAGTATATTGATCAATCTTGGTGGTGGTATGGTAACCGATCTTGGTGGTTTTGTGGCCTCTACTTTTAAAAGAGGTATCAAATTCATCAATATCCCCACGACTTTATTAAGTATGGTTGATGCTTCGGTAGGAAGCAAAACCGGAGTCGATCTAGATAGTTTGAAGAATTTAATTGGTATGTTTTCTAATTCTGAAATGGTTCTGATTGACAGTAATTATTTGCAAACATTATCAGATCGTGAAATATGTTCGGGAGTCGCTGAAATTATCAAATATGGATTGACTTTTAATGGTAAACTTTTAAATGAGATAAAACAAGATAACTGGAAAAATATCAGTAAGTTAAATGATATTATTTATAGATCTATTGCTATAAAGAATAATGTGGTTTTACAAGACCCAAAAGAAGAAAATTTACGTAAGGTATTAAACTATGGACATACAGTTGGGCATGCTATTGAATCATACTTTTTAGAGCATGATACCTTAGAGAATTTAACACATGGTGAAGCTATTGCTATGGGAATGGTCATTGAAGCATATTTATCACATAAACTATATGGTTTTCCTTTATCTGAACTAAGCTCCTTAAAAGAGTACATTCATAAAACGTTTGGAAAAATAACTATAGAAACTGAACACTATACTGCTATCCTAGACTTGATGAAACACGATAAAAAGAATATTAATGGTTCTGTTCGGTATATTTTATTAAAAGATGTTTCTGATTTTGTTATCAATGCTACTGCATCTAACGAATTGGTAATTGAAGGATTGGATTATTATAATACTTTGTAAGTTGCCTAAAACAAGTTAAGTAATAGATTTCTGCCTGCGCAGGAATGACAACTCTTAAATCAACAACACCCAACCTTTATTGTTCTATAGACTTTTTCATATAATGGCAATACATTCTCAATTGAAAATTGTTTTGCAAATTCCTGTGCTTTTACTTTAAATTCTTGTAAACGTGCATCATCTTCTAAGATATAAATGGCATTTTTTGCCATATCATCAGTATCGCCAACATTACTTGTGAATCCGGTTACAGAATGTACATTTACTTCTGGCAATCCGCCTGAATTTGAAGAAATTACAGGTGTTCTTGCTGCCATGGCTTCCAAAGCTGCCAGTCCGAAACTTTCAGTTTCTGAAGGTAATAAAAACAGATCGGCATAGCATAAAATTTTATTTACTTCATTACTGTTTCCTAAGAAAACTATCTGATCTCTAACTCCTAATTGTTTGGCCAATAGATCGGCACTTTCGCGTTCCGGACCATCACCGACCATTAATAATTTGGAAGGTATTTCTTTTTGAATCTTGGCAAAAATGGTAATAACATCCTTGATTCGTTTTACGGGTCTAAAGTTACTTACATGTACAATAATTCTTTCGTCATCTTTTGCCAGTGTACCTCTTTTACAATCAACATCATCAACACTTGGATATTTATCAAAATCAATAAAATTATAAATAACCTCAATTTCTTTTTTAATATCAAATAAGCGCAAGGTATCATTCCGTAAACTTTCAGATACTGCAGTAACCACATCAGAATTATTGATACTGAATTCTACCGCGGGCTTGTAAAAAGGATGGCTACCAACCAAGGTAATATCAGTACCATGTAAAGTAGTAACTATGGGTATTTCAATCCCTTTTTCTTTTAGCATTTGTTTTGCCATATAGGCTGCATATGCATGCGGTATGGCATAATGTACATGTAAAATATCTAGTCCGTAACGTTCAACAATTGCGACTAACTTACTAGATAGTGCTAACTCATAAGGTTGAAAATGAAATAAGGGATATTCTTCTACAAATACTTCATGGAAATGAATATTATTTGTTAAAGCGTTCAAACGAACGGGCTGTTTAGAAGTTATAAAATGTACTTCATGTCCTTTTTTTCCTAAGGCAATTCCTAGTTCGGTGGCAACTACGCCACTTCCACCAAAGGTTGGGTAACATACTATTCCTATTTTCATTTATTAATTTTTGTGATTATTTGTCAATATATAAACACCCCTAAAGTCCTACTTCGACTCCGCCCAGTACTGGCTCTTAAGGGGACAATCCTCTCAATAGACGTTTGTTTTCCGTAAAACTTTCTACTCTTTAGGTAAATTTTTAAGCATAAAACGTTTTACATTACCACCCATTACTTTACGGATATCTTCTTCAGAAATTCCCAGTTTGAGCATTTCTTCTACATATAAAGGTAAACCCGTAATATCAGTATGAATTTCAATAGCGCCATCAAAATCTGAGCCTAGTGCCACATAATCTGCACCTACCAGATCAATACAATATTTTATTGCCTTTGTGGATGAAGCAACTGTACTATCACAAGTTGCGGGTTTAAACATTGCTATACTTATCAATCCACCGGATGCTGCAATTTTTTTAAGGTTTATGTCAGATAAATTTCTAACAGTTTTACAAGTACCTTGTGCACCAGTATGCGATGATACGACAGGTTTAGTAGATATTTTAAAAATATCATCTAGCATTTTTGGTGAACTATGAGCAATATCTATAATCATATTTTTTTCTTGCATCCTTTTTATGACTTGCTTGCCAAAATCTGTCAAACCATCTTTAGAAACACCATGAGCTGAACCACCTAATTTATTATCGAAAAAATGTACCGGAGCCATCATTCTAACGCCTGCATCATATAGTTTATCTACATTTTCTAATTTTCCGCTTAAAGCATGCATTCCTTCAATGCCTAAAAATCCGGCAGTGATTGCATGATTATTTTCTTTATCTGACAAGTATTGTTGCAGATCAGATACTGATTCAATTACTCTAAATTTACCTTTTGATCTTTTTTCGAATTGGTGCAATGCTTTACATTGTGCCAAAGCTCTACCTGTTAGATTAAACCAAGAATTTATAGGTCTTCTTTGTAAAATGTAAGGAATGGTAATTTGATCAGTCTCTCCTGTATTATTATCAAAATTCATATTCTTTGGCGCCTTAGTAACAATGGTAAAAGCCTGTAATGTCACATTAGCTGCAATCATTCTGGGAATATCAACTGAACCTTGAGTATTCTTTTTTAACAAGTCACGCTTCCATAGTAAAGCGTCACAATGCATATCGGCGATAAAATCTAATGAATTGTATAATTGTTGTGCTTTCTGTGAAACCGTATAAGGCGGTTCTAAAGTTACTGTATTGTGTTTTTTGTCCAGATCTTTAGGGATTATAATCGTTGCAGCTGTAATAATAATTGCAAGTATAAACAACATACTTAATAAGATCTTTTTAGAACGTTTCATGACTATTGAGGGAACTTTTAATTTGTGGTTTAAAAGTACAAGAAATATTTTAAAGGTTTATTAAATTATACACAGGTTTACTTTATTATATTTGTAAAACTTTGATAACCAAATTTATGAATGCGAATAGATAAGTATTTATGGACCATACGTTATTTTAAAACACGTAACCAAGCTACAGAAGCTTGTAAAAAAGGTCATATAAAAATTAATGCCACCAACGTAAAGCCTTCAAAAGAAGTGTTTATTGGTGAAAAAGTGAGTGTTCGTAAAAATCAGATCAATTATGAATTAGAAGTATTAGACATACCTTCAAGTCGTGTTGGTGCTAAGCTAGTTGATTTATATAGAAAGGATATTACGCCCAAAGAAGCATTTGAAAATCAAGAAATGCTAAAAGCTACAAAAGATTATTACCGTAAAAAAGGAACTGGAAGACCTACTAAGAAAGATAGACGGAATATAGAAGATTACACCGATGACTATGAATGATTTTAATGCTAATTTCTGGAAAGATAAGTATCTGAATAATGCTACAGGGTGGGATATCGGACATATCTCTACACCTCTTAAAGAATATTTTGAACAGTTAGAGAATAAAGACCTTTCAATTTTAATTCCCGGTTGTGGTAATGGTTATGAAGCAGAGTTTTTACATAACTTGGGGTTTAAAAATGTATCTATATTAGATATTGCCGAGCAACCACTAGAGAACTTCAACAAAAGAGTTCCTTATTTCCCTAAGGAAAACCTAATACATGGTGATTTTTTTAATCATAATGGCACTTATGATTTAATTATCGAACAAACTTTTTTCTGTGCTTTAAATCCAATATTAAGAAATAATTATACTGAAAAAATAAGCCAATTATTAGTCAATGATGGAAAACTGGTTGGGCTACTTTTTGATTTTCCTTTAACTGAACAAGGTCCGCCTTTTGGAGGAAATATAAAAGAATACATTAAAACATTTTCTCTATTTTTCAAAATTAAAACATTAGAAAGGTCATATAATTCTATCGATGATCGTCAAGGGAAAGAACTATTTATTATATTTGAAAAAAGATAAATATGAAGCGTTCAATTATACTTACCAATACTGAAATTCAACATAAAATCAAACGAATTGCATTTCAGATATATGAGAATAACAGCAATCAAAAAGAAGTAATTATAGCTGGTATTGCCAACAATGGTTTTCTACTGGCAAAGAAGTTAAAAACTGCTTTAGAAAAAATATCTTCAATAAAAATTACTATTTGTGAAGTAACGATCGACAAGAAGAATCCATTAAATCCGATAGAAACTTCTATAAAAACTAATGATTATAAAAACAAGTCATTAGTACTAGTAGATGATGTGTTAAATTCAGGAACAACATTAATGTATGGAGTACGTCACTTTTTAGCCGTACCATTAAAACAATTTAATACCGCTGTATTGGTAAATAGAAACCATAAAAAGTATCCGGTTAAGGCAGATTTTAAAGGTATTTCATTGTCAACCTCATTACAAGAACACATTACAGTAGAAGTAGCTGGTAATAAAATTATTGCATATTTAAATTAATCTCTTCCACAATTTCAGTTTTGGTTTTATTATCAATAACAATGGTAAAATCTGCTTGCTCATAGAACGGTGTCCGCTCAAATAAATGCTTTGCAATAAATTCTTTTAAACCTTTGTCTGCAATATTAGAAATTAAAGGTCTTTTATGTTTGTTTTTTGGTTTAGATAATTTAGTATAAATAGTATTTATAGACCCCTTCAAGTATATGCTTTTAGCATTTATATTTATAAGTTCCATATTATTTCCATAACAAGGTGTACCACCTCCTACGGCTAAAATAAAATCTTTATTCTGATGAAGCAATTCGTTTAAAGCTTCTGTTTCTTTTTTCCTAAAGTATATTTCACCTTTCTTTTTAAATATTTCGGGTATACTAATTACCTCTCTTTTAGCAATATAATCATCTAGATCAACAAATTTATAGTTGATTTTTTTGGCTAATTTCTTACCTATTGATGACTTACCACTTGCCATATACCCTATCATTACTATTACCATAAAAAATTGATTTTTAACGCACTAAATTTTATAGCAAATATCGTAGAAATTTTTTTAAAAAATAAGTTGATAAATAAATATTTGATAGTATATTTGCATCCGAAATTGATTGACCTGGTAGCTCAGTTGGTAGAGCATCTCCCTTTTAAGGAGAGGGTCCTGGGTTCGAGC
>VAPL010028051.1_pt1 | contig 36409 bp, 59 predicted proteins | sample 3395061 | NCBI WGS metagenome assembly VAPL01 (sample SAMN08290444, study PRJNA428436) | hydrothermal vent metagenome | isolation source: Deep-sea hydrothermal vent chimney 2 | place: Pacific Ocean: Juan De Fuca Ridge | depth 2182 m m | reverse complement strand
CCATTGTAGCGCGACACCCATTTTGCGACACACCGACACCCATTTTGCGACACGATTTTCACCGCGTTTTACAGTGAGTTTGGATCAACTTTAAGCCAGTTCAAGCTCACTTTAATATCACTTCCAACTTCTAATGATTAGCTCCTTCTTGGGCGTCCTGCCTTGGGTTCCACCGACCGTGTAGGTGATGGGTACCGTCTTCATTCTGAGCCCTTTGAACACCTTTCTGATATCAGGGTGATCATTGATGCTGATGATCATCTTGCCTTTAATAGTTCTGGCCAACTCAGCCATTTGTTCATATTGTTCCAGCCCAAATTCATTACCATATCCGGCTGTCTGCCAATAAGGTGGATCGAGGTAGAACAGGGTGTAGTCACGGTCATATCGTTTGATGATATTTTGCCAGTCCAGATTCTCGATATTAGTGCGTGTCATGCGCAAGTGAGCCTGACTTAAATCTTCTTCAATACGTAACAAATTAAAGCGTGGTGGACTGGTTGTAGCAATGCCATAGGTCTGGCCATCTACCTTTCCACCGAAGGCTAGTTTCTGAAGATAATAGAACCTTGCAGCACGTTGAATATCGGTGAGTGTTTCAGGTCGCTTTTCCTGTTCCCACTTGTATATTTGGCGGCTGCTTAAAGCCCATTTAAACTGCCTTACAAACTCTTCTAAATGGTGCTGAATGACTCGATATAAATTAACTAATTCACCATTGAGATCATTGAGTACCTCGACCTTACTTGGCTGCTTTTTAAAGAACAATGCGCCGGCACCAGCAAATGCTTCTACATAGCATTGATGTTCTGGGAATAATGGCAATATTTTATCTGCCAGACGTGATTTTCCACCCATCCAAGGTATAAACGGTTTGGTCATTTTGTAAGCCCTTATTTTATATTTAATATGGTAAGGTTTTCCTACCGTGATCGCGGTGGGAGGTGCCTCGCTGGCTTACAGTACTAACTTACTGTTTGCTGGGGCCAGGCTGATGTTGACGCATCAGCCTGGTCGCCCTCTCTTTTCCTTAATACGTTATTGAATTTACTGCTGCCTCATCAGCGGCATTTTTGATATCAACCATCTTTTGTTGTTTATTCATAAACTTAACTTGATAGTCTTGGCCAACAGAAAGAATAACGGTATTGGCTTGAGCAACAGTTAATGCGTGAGCAACATTCTCAATATCAGTGAATGAAACTTCTGTTAATCCTGCTTTTTCAATTAAGCGTAGAGCCCCATCTAATCGGTAAGCTGAATCAATGCCTCCGTGATATGTAATGTTATTTACAACAACGGGCTTATTAGCATCAGCATTAAAAGCTTTTCGAACCTCAATTTCTCTTTGTTCTTTAATTAAAGCAAGTGGCATATTCCATTTTTCTCCATCCCATATTTCACGAGCATCATTTGGTGCGCTTGGTGCCTCATTTGCAGATAAAGGTTTGCCATCTGTCCCACCCAAATAATTACCCGAATCGTCAACAAAATATTTCATAAAAACGCCCTCAATTTTAATTTCCAACTAGAATTTGTCACAGCGGTGGTGACACCCGTTGATTTACCGTTAATAATAAAAACGCTTGTTTGTGAACCAAACCTGATATTTATATATGTAGCATCAGACCACTCATTCAATCCATAATCTCCAACGCCTGCATCATAATGATCATCAATTCCATCTGTAATTTCATCGCCTACCGCGAACCCATTACTTGCGGTTGTGCAAACTAATGACGCAATAACGAGTCTTGGTTTTGCAGATAATCCATGAGCAATAGTCAAAGGGCCACCTGATGTAATTGTTTGATCTGTTGAAACAAAAGATTCAGTAAAACCGGTACCAATGACGGCCTGTATTGCTTGCGACAATAAAGATAAATCTGCATCATCAGGAACGAGGCCCATATCAATAATTACTCTACGTAATGATTCACCGATTTTATAAAACCAATGTGGCCCTGGTGTTGTTGCTTCCGTACCCGTGCCTGGATCAGCGGCACGAGGATAACCATTTGAGGGTGCACCTGGTGCGGCAGGTGGTGCAGCATCAGCATTGGCTGCGTAGTTACGTGGTTCCATAATACTTTCTCCTGTTATAAGTATTCAAAAATAACAACACAGTGTGCTGGTGCCATTTTATTAATAGCACACTCAAGTTGTGTTCTAGATAATTCTTGTCCTAATGATTCATCAACGGTGCTTTCAACCGTAAAAGTAATAACCGGCTTGTCAGGTGCTGACAGTTTGATTGCGAAGCGCCAGTCCTCATCATAAATCGGAGCATCCACTGTGCTATCAGCTGAATGTGATTCGTATTCAGTAACGGTTGCGGGTGCAAAACCTAAACGTTCTGCAATATCAATTAACTCTTGATGATTATCGCTGGCTTGCTCAACCACCTTGGCCGTTAAAATTTGTTGACGCTCGGCAATTGTTTCACCTAAGTAACCGCACGTACCGGGTATGGCCGCCGCTTTTTCCCAATCAGGTAATAACTCAACTGTGCTTCTTGGGTCGGCCTCATCAATTAAGTCAACCGTTCTTTCATCTATACGAGCAAACTCGGTGGCAACGCCTTTTAAAAGCTTGCTATAAAATGAATCATCACGTAGCAACGAGTTCCACAGCTTACCGCGAGGGTGAAGTTGTTTGAGTTGGTGTTGATAATCTTCAACCGCAGGCATTTACAATGCACTCCAAGTAAATGCACCTGGTGTTAATAATTCGCCCACGTTTAACGTAATGTCTGCTGCAGGTGAAACAAGAACATGATCATATTCATCGGTTGAGGTGCTAATGATTTCACGTATATGTGAGACAGGTAATGTCGCATTGCCTGTTCCATTTTCAACTTTTGCTTCACGTAAAAATAAATCACTAATTGCAGATTCAACGGCTGCGCGAACAGCTGCTGTGTTGGGGTTTATTTGAATATCAAAATTTTGTTGCACTTCCGTCGGTGCTATTGCCGTAAAACCTTTCATGCCTGCAGGACGCAGCGCATCTATATAATCTTGCACCGTTTGTACTTCAGCAGCATCTGGAATGAGCGATGCATCATCATCACGCACAAAGAACAAACCAACCGTGCCGTAGCCTAACCAGTTGCTATAACACCAGGCACGAGTGACACCTGCCACTTCACGTGCCCAGACTTCGTATTGGTCGGTATTCGAACCGTTTGGATTTTTCGCAACGCGTTCACGAATACGTTGGTTAACCTGGTCAAACGTTTCTTGATTGGTACCACCACTTAAACCATCAACTGCAACAGTGGCATTACTGTTAATACCGGCTTCCGGTGTTGTTAAAACGAGTGAGATACCTTCATCAGCATTGGTGTCTTGGCCAGCACCATCAATCTCAACCGTAGCAGTGACGGCAACGGTTGCGACACCGGCTACAATCGTGGCATCGGTATCAGTCACATAATCAAAACCCGCACGTTGAAAAGTACTGCCTGCCGGTAATGTCTTGCCATCGGTACCTATAAGGTCAACGTTACCGCTTGCACCATTCGCCGCTTTACGACCTTGCTTTAAATACAAGGTTGCCTGACGTTCTATCACCACTGGGTCGGTTGCGTAACCTGGTATAACTTGTTTGGATGTGTAATGAATGTGGCCATGCAAACCATGCGCAATACCTACCACCGCTTTTGATAGAACAGCCGTTAAACTACGACGCAACCAACCGAACGTGGTATTGGTTTCACTTTCAACATCACTGCGAAAATATTGTTTTAACTTTGCGATTGTGGGTCTGTTAAATGACATTTAAGCCGCCTTTAATTCGTATTCAAATAAGTCTTCAAACGTACTACCATCTAACATTGTGAGTATGATCACAATGGCCATGACACCTTTACGTAACCAGTACGTCTCAACGTTGGTTTGTTTTGCAATGCCATCTTTAAAAAACCATTGCACTGCCTCGGTTGCATATTCTTTACCTCGGTCTAATGTGTCTTGAGTTTCTTTTGCACGGCCGAGTAACCATAAACGTGAACCCATGCTGTCTTCTTCATCGGCATCACCCCAGTAGCCACGCTTATCATTTGAACCGTCGGGAATTTCATCATCATCACGTGCACGAGCATCAGTAAACAAACTAATCATCAATGCAGTACGTAAACCTTCTTCAGAAACCAAGTCACCGTTATCCGCTGCAATATCAAACTGGTTGTTGTTAAAGTCGAGTGCGATATCCATTACACCATCCACCAAATTAACCACGCTATTGCACTGACGGATAAAGCCAACACAAGATGCTTCCACCAATCTGAATACCAACCGTATGTTTCATAGGCATCAAAAAAAGCAAAGAGCGTTATCAGCAAGGGTATTAAAATTGTCCAACTCATTGTGGTGCTCCTGTTATACCACCTGAATCACCAGGATGAACATGCGTACCTAGCTCAATGCCACCCGTTGAAACACCGGTTGCACTATCAATTTTTCCACCCGCTTCAATCGTCTGGCCAACCGTTAACTTGCCGGTAATTTCACACTCCGGTGTTGTCATGGTGACTTTGGTGCTGGCAATAATATCGACATTAGGTGCTTTAGCCGTCACCTTGGTCATGGCATCAATATAAATATGGTTGCCACGTTTAAAATGAATCACATCACCTTCATCGGTATAGAGTGCCACCTCACCTTTGGCTAAACCTTTCAAACGAAAGATACGATTGGCCACTGCAATGGCAATGGTGTGTGAACGTTGCCCATTTAATGAGGCGGCGAGCACTTCAGAATCATCCGGTGCATGTGCGGTTAAGCCATAGCCTTCAAAATGTTCAATGTTATCGAGAACTTCACCACTCAATAACTCAACCTGTAATGATTGCATTAATGTAGTTGGATCAACCAACGTTACTAAACCACGTGTAATCAATTGTCTGGTTTTTCGGCGTAGTGGATTTAATAATTTATTAAATGATTTAATCATTAAAAAACCCCACTCTCGCTTTCTTCTTCAGGTAAAGGAATCAAGTCCAATGCTTCAGGAGGCATAAGTTCCAGTTCAGTACGCTGACCATCTTCATCCATAATAAAGGTGACATGTACAATTAATAAATCTGTCTTTAGTTCCTGGTATGCATCAATCACCGGTACTAATTTATTCGGCTCCCATAATCCGTCATCATGTTTCCAACCATTTACCACATAGGCTTTAGTTTGTGATTCACCAAACCGAATGTTGCGCTCATACTCTGCTATACGATTAACATCGGCTAGTGTTACGTCATCAGGAATAATAACGGTGGTACGTACTTTACGAATATTGTCATCGGTTGCTTTACCTTCAACATGCGCAGCGGGTTTTCCTGAAAGAGTATCGCCACCTGATTGTTGGCCTGTGACAACATAGCGATAAAATCGGTCACGTTTACTGCGTGTGCCCGAGGCGCTGAGAATATTTTCACCCAAAACCAATGCTGTGCTTATGCGTTCTTTGCTGGTCCGGGTAATCACCAAATCGCCATCAGCATTACTGGTTAAGTGAACAGCACGATAAGAGGCAAGTCTGGCCAAAAACTCATAATAAGTTTCGCCGCTTTCAATAATTGGATTTTTAAACGCTTCACCCACATCACAATTCACAATGACGTTAATACCAAACTTGCTGCAGATTGATTTAGTAATGCTGGTTAATTTTTTATTAGAATAAGGTGCTTGCTCACTTGAACAATCAACCAGGTCACCTAATTTAGAACGGCCTACAACATCCACTTCGTGAGTGGTTGCGTCATAAACCACATTCACATCATCAACAAAACCGGTGATGACAACCTCATTATCAATCTCAACAATGCATGGACTGTCTTCTTTAATAGGTCGGCGTTGTTCCTGGTCTGCCCATTTTTCAGTAAGCGATAATTCAAAGGTATCGGCAAATCGACGTATGCCACGTTGGATTTTAATTTCTTTCCAACCCGCATAAATTTTGCCATCCACTTTAAGCGCTAACTCAGACATCAGCTAACACCTCCAGTGGTTGGCCACCCTGCACAAAGCCTGGGTGGCTAATTTTATTACGAGTTACTAATTCACTTTCACGTTTGGCATCACCGTATACGTTATGAGCAATAACAAGAGCAGGTAATGTTGTCAGTGGAATAAATTGTTTAATTTTAGGCAGCTGTGCTGCACGAATGCGCAAATCTGCAATCACTACTGCACGTAATTCAACCAGGCTAAAGTACACAGTGTCATCAATGGGTGAAGCATCGACAACATCAACACGTTCAATTTGCTCATCAATAGCGCCTGTTAAATCTTGCTGGATCGAGATGGCATCATTACTTGTTTCAAACGTGATCTTAGCGGTAGTTTTAGCTGCTTCACATATTGCAAGTCGTTTTATCAGGCTTGTCATTGCCTGATTTGATTTTGCATGCTGTTTACTTTGTGGCGTGTTGGTTGTTGTGATTTCAGGTTCATCTTTATCAATCAACCCTTTATATAAATTTAAAGCATTACCAGGTTCATCCAAAAGTGTTTGAACGCGAGATAAAGAACCGGCCAATGCAGCACCAAAGTTGTAAGGTGAACGTATCAAACCAGCAAGTGGCGCGGTAACTGACCCAACCACATTATCAATGGCAACTAAATTATCATCTAGCTCATCAAGTAAATCATCGACATAAATTTGTGACTGGCCAAGCACATCAAAGTTCTTTGCAAAATCATTAATGCTATCTTCAATAGTTTTGTCGGCCTGCGCATTAACTAATGCTGGTGTGTCATCACCACTGGTTGGATAAGTGGGCTCTGTCTTTCCCTGGATAAAAGTGATACTAAACGTCGCTTTGCCCTGGGCTTTATTGTTTTGATTTAAACGGGCAGAAATAATAGAAACCGTCATGGTGCCAAATTCAGGATGTACCAACGTACCGGAACCAGGTTGTTCTAATGCTTCCATGAGTTTGTCGCGGTTGGCTTCAAAGTCATTTCCGATAACCAAAACATTAACACTAAACTCACGCGCCTTTTTACCGTTATCCTCTACATAAGGATTATCACGTAATGGATATTCGTGCACAATTTTACGGCGACCAAAATTTAGATCATCCGATGTAACGATGAATTCAGCATCGCGGAATTTGCCTATGACATTACGGCTCATGCAGACACCTCATAATTACGTGCTACACTGGATAAACCACAATAAGAAAGGATGGTTCTATGAAAATTTTTCTGATTAGTTTGATATTGTTGCCCAGCATTGTTTTTGCTGCTGATAAAAATCATTATTACTCTTTTAACAAAGGGTTTGAGTATGGTTATGAAGTAGAGGGCAGCAATGAGCTTCTGGTTATTAAATATCTTGGGAAGAAGAACAACCTTTACCAAGTAATGACAACAGATGGCAACAGTGAAAATACTATTCTTGAATGCAGTCGAGATTGTAAATATTTGACATCTTACAAGTACTGGAAAAAAAAGTATGATAGTGAATCTATTCTTATTATGAAACCAAACATGGTCGCATGGCAAATGATGCAAGATGCTTCGAGCGGTCAACTCAAGCAGCTCACCGAAAATGGCGCCACGCTTTGGATTAACGGTAGAGATGGCGCAGAATGGAGTGATATAAAGAAAAAACAATAACATTACTTAACACCGCCCACATTCAACCCACTGCTAACATCAACTTGTAAATTTTTTGTTTTAATTTCTTTTGTTTTAACAGTGGCGTTTTTTGATTCTATTTCTAAAATTACTTTTGCTTCAGGTTGTTCACCATTCCCATTAAACAGCCCTTTAACACCACGAATACCATTGCCGACAGTTAACTCTGCCAAGTCATTGAAAATATCAACGGTAAATCTTTTAACAACACTGCCTAGTGCATGATCAATTGCTTTAGCATTTGTCCAGGCATCTGTAGCTTGAAAATTATCCATCGCATTAGCAAAGTCTTTTGTTGGTGTACTTATAACAGTATCAAGCACTTCACTGGTTTTATTGCTAATGCTCTGAGTTGCTGCTTTTGCTGTACTAGCATTGATTCTTGCATCTCTTCTAATTAAGCTTCCATCACCTTTCATTGCAGCTAGTTCACGAAGACGTGCCGCACCGCCAGGCTTTGAGAAACCTCGAAATACATTAACTCCCTCTTCACCAAACAGTTTACCTAAAGTTCCAATATCACCTTTTGTAACGTTATATATTTCAGGTACTAATTGAGATAACAAACGTATTTTTCCGGTTTTAGAATCTTTAAATTCTACCCCAGCATTTCGAAATTTTTCTTGTACATCTTTTTTAGTCAACGCAGATACAAAGGCCTTCATCGATGAAGTAACTATATCTGCGTTTTTAACTGCATCAACGGTAATTTGTGCAACTGCTGTAGTATCGGTTATCACTTCTGGACGTGAACCAACAGCTGATGTGACGGGTGAAATTAAACCTTTACCTGTTACTGCTAATTCACGAATTGGCACGGCTCCCGTTAAGCTTTGCTTGTATTGTATTTCAAGGTTTTCCATTACCTTTGTTGCTTCAGTAACTCCATTTTTAAATGATATACCGATCATTGTTCCCGCATGCTCACCCTCGGTACCTGTTGCCTGGATGAATAAAGCCAGGTTACGCATATTTTTTATGGCGTTTGGAAAGTCGCCTGTCATTGCAATAACTTTATCGAATCCAGAAAGTATTGAGCTTTTATCTAGTCGGACACTAGGATCATTGGCTAAACTAATTAATTCTTTTTTTAGTATAGCGATTTGTTTTGCAGTAACACGGCTATCCGTTTGCATACGTGTCATCTTGGCATCAAAATCAATGACTTTGCTGATAGAGCGTATTGAAGCAGCAGCAGCCGCAAGACCAGCCAGTTTTTTACCCATAGAGGTGAACGTACCATTCATAACTTTAGTGCTACGGCTTAGCCCTTTAAGATTACGACTGCTGTTTTTAGTAAAACGCGCTATGTTTTTCTCATTGCGCTTAAGCTGGCGATCAAGGTTGCCTTTTAAATCAACAACAATGGATGTTTTAATGTCATTTCCCATTTATCTCTCGCCCGTACCTTAATAGTTTCCAAATTGAAAATTGATATACGCTGTTTAAATTCAAACCCGTGAATGCCGAAACATTAATACTAATTACGTCAATGCGAGGAAGTATCCCCGCTAAGACTTTCCCTTTGTCATTATCTCCTTAGATGCTTCTTTAGCTGCAACAGCCTGGTCAAGTTCATCTGTCTTTTGTTGCAGCAAAGCATAATCATCAGGGTGAAGATTTTTCTTGAGCTCAGAGATTTCAAAAGGCCCACTCACATCATCAAACCGTACAATTTGTCGACGGAAAATATTACGACCATATAATGCAGGACTCAGCACAAGCTTGTGTTCAACAACACCATCAGATGTTGGAGCCGCAATTAACTTTTCAGACTCTTCCTCTGCATCCATTAAATCTGCCGTGTTATATGGCCGAATGAAGGCACTCTTTAAAGTGTCTTCACCCAGTTTATAACCATGTAGTAATGTGACTTTAACTTCGCTCATGCTTAAACCTTATCAACCGTATCAGATGACATTTTCATTGCAGTTTTACCTGAACCATCATGTGCGACAACTTCAGTGGTAAACGCATTACGCATAACATATTGCTGACCTGTATCTGCTTCTAAAAATACCGTGGCATTTTTAATATTGCTTAATGCTTTCACATCAGTATCTTTAGTTATTAAGACGTTACATTCCAACAACGGTGCAGTTTCTTCTTCAGTGTAATAAGTCTTACCACCATGACGCTCAGGGTTTCGATTAACGCCATCGGGTGTTATCGTTGCCTGGTTCTCAGTTGCGAGTACTTCACCATCTACACGGATAGAAACTTTGCCTGTAATTTGACCACTCATGATTTTTTATCTCCTTATCCGATATCGATTAACGACGGAATTCGTTGTGAACAGCAGTGACTCGCATTTGACCAACTAACTGCGGTGAGTCATAAATATTAAGTCGTGATGGATCATCACCATCAACTTCTGAAAGCAATGTAGATTTATAACCTTCATAATCTTGCACCCAACCTTTATCTTCCATTTCACGGTACAACATTAATAGTTCAGCTTTCGCTAACTTAGGTTGCATAACAGGTTGGCCTGCTGCTACTCGCATAGAGTCATCGGCTAACTTATGACGTGGATACTTTTGTGCAAACATGGCACGTTGCTCAAAGCGGAAACGTTCTAATGTTTCAGGTGTGTTAATGTCCAGATACGAATCATCAGAGATACCAGAAGTGTTTAACTGGTACATAGTGATTTGACGTTCAATCATTACACTGCCATCACTTGCCACGATGTAACTCGCAATACCATCAAACAACAATTGGTTACGTTCAGTATCTGTCCAACGAGTTTCTTTTGTTGGTGCCATGATGCCGGTTAACTTCAAACGTTGAAGAGGACGAGCTGGATCGATAGACAAGTACTTCGCACCAATAATGGCATTCACACTTGCCCAGATATATGGAGGTTGTGGTGATGAGTTTGTACCCATCACTGTGACATGTGGATTGTTTCGTGCGTTACCAAAGGTACCAGTAACTGCATGAGTGCCACGGAATGCAGCAAAAGCCCGAGAACCGATTTGACGAAGCGGGCCCCAACGACTATCAAGCTCAGTTTCTAATACAACTAAATTAGCAGTATCAGTAAATGGCATGACCATCCAGTTATACCATTCATCACCTATGGCAGCGATGGTCGCAGTAACATCTGGATTAGTTGTACCGCCAGCCATTACACCAAATGACATGACAACACCTTTTGGTGTTGTCTCATCGTAGTAGTTCATACGAAGATCGATATCGTTACCGGTCTCACCTTTCCAGCGACACGTTAAGTCCACTTGTTTTGTGGTAACACCATTAACAACGGCTGTAACAGGCAATGTTGTGTCCGCCGTTATTGCTGCCGCAATGGCTATGGCAATCTCATCTTCAGTATCACCAGAGGCCACCGCGACGAGCACACGTTTACCTGCAATATAAATCGCTAATGTACCAGAGCTTGTTGCACCACCTGTTGAAGTAATCATTCCTGCAGCTGCTGCACCGGCACCATCTTCATCCAATGCAATCGCATAGGTTTCCATAAACTGTTCAGCTTTTTTAATGGCTTTGATTTGTTCAGCCAACATTGAGCCACGGCCAAAGTACTCTTCAGCCTGATCACCTGTATTAACACGTGTGGCGACACCTGCAGCAACCGAACCGGTTGCTAAACGTTGACCGATTACCAGGACTTTAAAATTAATACTGGCATTACCTGCAAGACGATTATCAAATTCGACATAGGTACCAGGAATACGCAGCGCAAATGGAATTTCATTAAATGCAATAGGTGGCATGATTCATTACTCCTTAATTTTTTTAATAGCTTTTTTCTTAGCGACTTTTTTCTTCGCTGTTTTTTTAAGTGGCTCAGTCTCAACAACATCACCATCGTTTAAACGGCGATACCAATACACATTATTTTCAACCCACTCACCGGTTTTAATAAGATGTTTTCCGCTTGCAGGATTTCGCACTTTTAATTTTGCGGTTTTAGGCTTTAAAAAAATTCTTGCTTTAACTTGAGACATAATTAATTACCTTTATTGTTCTAGCGTTATTTCATCAACGGCTTCTGGTTCATCTAAACCTGGTGCCATAGAGTGTTCTGCGTGATACGTTACAAAATCATTTAATGTTGCAAGGTCAGTTGCTCCACCTAAGTCAGTCCACTGCTGCCAGGTCACACCCCACATGGCCACACCCAACTTATCAATCGAAGATGAAAACAAGTTTTGTGAACGGACGTTTTTTGGTCGGGCACGAAATTCTTCTACTGCCCAGGTATTCCCTGGTATTAATAATCCCAACGAATTCACAACACCGAGTGCAACTTCTGCGCGGTTGGTTATGCTGTCACTTTTTGCAATAACAAAGGCAGCCCAGGTCACCATGCCGTGATAACCCAATGCATCTTCATCAATGTTATTCACAGCAAGTGCTGCGAGATAAACAGCCGGTGATTTTTTAGCAACACGTCTTAATTCCTTAGCATCAAAACGACCACCGTGTTTTTCACATGTTTTAAGGGGCGTTAAACTGGCTTTAATAACATCAATAATGCTTTGTCTGGCTGTGATTAAACTCATGCGGCAAATGCCTCTTTAACATGATCATCAACAAAGTCATTCACGAGCGCAGCGAGGTCATCCATGTTTTCATCGGATAATCCTAAGTAAGGACGGGCAGGAATATCCATACCAACTTCTTCACCACCGAACTGTTGGATAGCGGCATAAATAAGATTGCTACCAACTTCAACATGTTCAGCACTTGCTTCAGAAGTAATGGAATCAATTAAGTCTCCATCAAATTCTAAAGTGCCACCTGAAGATTTTTTTTCTTTATATGCTTTATAACTTTCAGAGAGTTCTTCCCAAGCCGAACCATCTGGTGCGGTTTTTTCTTCTTCTAAACGTCGACGTGTTTGGCTTTCAATTTCAACACCAATGGATGACATCAAATCAGATGTATCTAATTTTCCAAGTTGCACGATTTTTTTCTGCAACTTTTCAATGTCACTTAAATTGTATTGAAGAGAAACACCGCTCATAACTAAAGCAACCTGTTCATTGATTTACGACGAAAACGACGTTCATTTGATGTCACGCTTGCTGCACCGTTAGTGGTAACCGGCGGCTCATCCAAACCTAACGACACAACGCCATTGCTAATGCGCACCAATAACTTCACTGCATCTTCATAACGCAATCGACGTTCTTCAGTGGCCATGTCAGCATCAGCTGATAAACGGTACATCGCAATATCTATACAAAGACGAGTGAGTACTTTAGGAACCACTGCGAGAGGCAAGTCATACTTTGCTGCAACATACGTATCAATCTCTGCAGTGGCATCACTGATTGCCTCGTCAACGATAGCAATATCAATGGCACCATTATCATCGCGATCAGCAACAATCAATAAAGAATCATTACTGTATCGGTCGATCATGTTTTGTAGTGTTGCGTAAGGCATGAATTAATTACTCAGCAGCTAAAGCTTCGCCAACAGTTACTTTGCGAGGCTTAACAATTAAACGTTTTTCATTTTTTAAATTACGAAGCTGTTCTTTGCTTAATGCATCCAACTCAATGCAGACGCCTGTCTCATCAAAGTTATAACCAGCTCGACGGAAACTACCGATACCTGGTGCAGCACGAACGAAGATGCCATCTACTTTTTTACTTTTAGCTGGGATGTTGCCAGATGCCTTTTTTAATTCGCCCTGGTACTGGTTCCATGCTTCAGAAATATCAGGGCCAGAAACATCTTCACGTTTTGTTTTTTCTGTCATTTCTTTTATGGTGGGTTTTTTAACCGGTGCCATTTCTTTCAATGCTGCGACCAGTAAAGCAATCTGTATTAGTTGAGTCATAATCGTGTTCCTTTATTTATCTATTTGAAAAAAATGGGGCGGCTCTATTGCCACCCCGTTTTTTAAGTCATGACAATTAAGAGTTGCCCATGTAAGCCAACTGCCAGAAACCATAACCACCAGCGGCGCGCGCTTCTGCACCGAAGAGAAACTTCTTACGATTGAACACGTTGTCTGATTGCGAATCAGTTTGCTCAACAAAGACAGGCTTCTTACGTTCCTGATAAATGAAAGGTTTAACAGGCTTAGTCGTATCTAATAAACACCATTGGGTGTCACTGGTGATACGCGCATCCACAACAACTTCTGCAGTACCTTTATACGGATTAGGCTTGCCATCTTCTAAACGATCATTAGTCATCAATGAGTTGGCATCATCTTCCAAGGCAGGGCTTACCAATAAAATATTTGGTGTAATATTTAGTGGACGACCTTCATCATCTTTGAATTGCTTCATCTTAGTTCGCGCCAAACCATAACTGGCTTTTGCTGCTGCCAATGTTGCGATAGAAAATGCAACGGCACCTTTATTACTAACAGAAGCATCTGCTACTGGATGGTCGGTATCAAAGAAGTACTGGCCATCAAAACAAAGGTTAGTTGCACCGTCATTCACCAAGCCCATGACAATTTCATCGGGTAGTTGCTTAGCAGAGAACCCAGCCATTTGTGCTTGTGGTGCATAAATACCTAATTGATCATCTTCAATATCATTGCGGTCAACTTCAATGGTGGCTTCAAAGTCATCATTCACAATAGAGTAGTTAAACGCTTCAAGTGATTTAACGTTTTTATCACCAATCCACTTTTTCATTTGTGGGAAGTTCGATAACCAGGAGTAATCATTTTGACTAGAGCCTGAAGGAACTAACATCGCAATTTTTTGCCACACGCCTGGTGCTTCAGAAAATGCTTTGTTAAAGGTTGTCTTCAAATTAATGAAGATGTTTGCAAGATTGCTTTTGTTGACTAGCATCTTAGTTCTCCTGAATTAGAGTTGATTTAAAATTGATTTAATGGTCTGTTAAATACCGATTACTCGACCCAGATACCGTCTGAATCAATACCGACAACAATGCCTGCAGCAGAACGTGTACCAACACCATCAGATTTAGAAACTGTTTCATCATCTTCGATGTAACAGACCTTACCGATGCTTGCCTGGTCAACTGCATCACCGCCTGAGTTTTTAAACTTAAAGACTTTACCACGACGGACTAAAATATCTTTATCTCCATCGGCACCAGCCGTGTTGTCCACTTGTTCTTCAGCGCGACCGATATAAGTCAGCGTGGTTGCAACTTGACCTTTGTCAGCAAAACCTGTGGCATTTGCCACAACAAGGCCACCGGCATAAATTTTTGCACCTGCAGCAACGGGTAACGGAATAATTTCGCCATCCATCATGTGTGTATTTCGATCTTCAGTGAGTGCCACGATAGTTCTCCTTAAATAAATTATTAATATAAAATGATTAACAAGCTTTAAGCTTGAGCAGTTCCAAACTTGGCAATATCTTCAGCACTGTTGCCAAACATGCCTGCAACCTTTTGTTCTTCAGCATTAAGTGCTTTGCCATCTTCACCAGGTATTTTTTTATCCAGGCCAGTATCACTACCAATAACCGGTGCTGCTTTAACAAACTCAGAAAAACGCTCCAGACCACCTTCTTCACGGCAAGCTGCCGTGTGGTACTCTTTTGTTGCAGGCGTAATGACACCAGCTTCTAACGCACTGTTAATCGCAGTATCAATTTCATCATCACGTTTTGCATCAGCTTGTTTGTTCAATTCATCTTCTGCAGTCTGTGCTCGATTGATTGCAACTTTATAATCAGCACGTGGTACAAACTTATCCAGCGATGGATTGTTTGCAGCATTCAATGCAGTCGCATGCTCACTCTTCATTGAGTTAATAGCGGTTTCGAGTTCTTCAGTAGTCGCCTTGTCATCAAGACCAAGCAACGCACGAATTTTTTGTGCTTCGTTCATAGCAATCTCCTGTTCATTTGTTAAAGGGATATCCATTGCCTGATTAAGGGCAGTTAAATTAAGGTTGGGGTTATTGGTTAAGCCAGCAGATTTAATACCAATAATCTGCATTGTCTTTTTCTTATATATAAGTACGGGAGAGATATAACGATATTCGCGTGATCCAACAGAATTCAAACCACGTTCATTCCAATTTGCTTTTACCCAAATAGAACCATCTTCACGAATTTCCATAACGGTACCCCAACCTGCTGTTGGAGCTTCATCACCGTTAGGTGCTTTTAATTCAGTTGAGTGTTCCCAATCGATAGGCAACTCACGTCCACTTGATAGCAATGCTTTGAAGTAATCAATAACACCTTGTGGGTTATCGTTAATCCATGAGCGACCATCATTGCCTTGAACATGCTTACCTGGTGGAAGTAATTGAAGCCATTCAGGTGCCGTTCCATCGTCAGGTAATTCAAAGCACAATGCAGCAGCACACTCATTAGGATTGAGTGCGTGACACATGGCGGTTGCTAAATGAGGTTGTCCGTACATGCCGCTACAATAGCGGGATAGGATTATGTTAAGACGGGGGAACGGGTTCCGGGGTTAAGTATTACGTGGAGAATTTATAGCTTAATGTTTGAAAGGAGAGGTTGCAATAGATAAAAAATTATTCATCTGTTTTAGGTGCAGGATAAACTCGCACGACCGTTGGTGTTTTATATGCTTTTATCGAATTAACTGTAAGAACAACAGCATCATAAGTATCGATGATTTGTTTAACTGCATCTATTGCTTTGTTTTTTTCTTTATTCATGGAAAATAATCGCCATGCTAAAAGAATTGAAATTAAGAATAATGTAGAGCTAAAAGAAAATGTAATAACATGATTGTATAGTGCTGCTTCAGCATCAGTAAAATCACCTTTTGCGTATTGCACGTAATGATAAAGACCAATAGTTGCAACGATAGAAATTAAATAAAGAAATAAAACTTGAATATATCGAATTGCACGTAGACAATTTTTTGCATCAAAGTGATCTATCCGTTTTTTAACATCGCCCATACCTTCGTTATGATCAAGATCATATAACTCTAAATTAAAGAGCTTATCTTTTACTGCTTGATATTCACTACGATGATTGTTGTCAATATATTGACCGAAGACACTAAATGCGGAGGCAATAATAAGCAGGCTATTTAAACTCTCCATGTAACAGCCTGTTATTATTTATCCTGCAGCAAGTGCTGCAGGATTTTTAGAGCTACGAATTGCTGATTTGATATCGGCAAATACGGTTAATAATGTTTTACCCATTTCAGGATTATTAAAACTTGCTACTGCTTTTGTTTGTTCATGGTCAGTTTCTAAACGGAAACGTGCAGCATCCTTACCAATTAACAACATATGAGATGCGCCTAATGAGTAACCTTTAGGTGTTTGTTCTAAATAGCCATTCTTATATCTATTTATTACAGACGCAAAAATATTTTCTTCTAGATCAGCGTTACCGTCCAGAACAACAACTTCAATATCGACGCCTGCATTAATACATTCATTAAGCGGCTCTTCTAACTCGGCGTAAAAGTCATCATTAAGACTGCCCGTCACAAGACGTACGTCTTCATGTTTAGCTGCAGCCACTTCAAGTAAGTTTCTAAATAAGTAAATAGCATGACTCCAAGCTGCATTAGTAATCAGCTCAGATGAGTTACTTTTACGGCAACGATCAACTTTTAATTCGAACTCTGATTTATCTTTACTCATAATATAAACCTCCAGCAATCCTGCTTTCAGTCAGCCCTATTTTTTAGAGAAACAAAAACCCAGTCACCGTGTTAGCGGCCTGAGCATTTGTATTCATTAGTTTTTGATATTTAGATAGTAGTTCAACGTGTATAACAGCGTTTGACATATACTTATTGTATACGAAAATTCAAACTATTTTACATAAATGTACAAAAAGACAAACTATTTTACATAAATATGTATTAAGCACCATAAATCCCCCCTATAACCCGATTTAAAACCGATTTAAATCTTCGTGTAATCGCCGTTCTGGGGTGAGTGAGTGACATTATAGCCATGCGCCTGGAAGATGCCCTTAGAAAGGCTCTCCTTCAATCTTCCCCAAACAAGTGGGACGTGCTAAGGTATATAAGGAGTCGCGGCAAAATATCTGCCCGCAGTTGCTGAGAAGGTGCCTGGCCTTCAACATGTTCTAAACCTTGGATGAAAGTTCAGGGGTAAATTGGTGGGAACGGCAGTCCGCCACGCGACACCCATTGGACTACCAGGCGCAGTCCTTATTTTATCGACACACTTCGCAGTACCTTTCCACTTTTCATTTCACGACGCACTTCCCTTGGTCTGGCTTTATGAAAACTAACAAGATAAAGCTTGTCTCCAGAAGCAGCCATTTTCACCACCGCTTTATGCCACTGCTCATCAACCTTTTGATAAAAAGAAAGATGGCGAATTTTATCTTGCTGTATGGTAATACCACCGTGCAAAAGCTCTGGCAATATTCGGTAATGCTCAACGGATAATTCAGCATGTGAACGTGACTGCTTGTCCAGCGTATCAACAGACAACCTCACCACCTGCGATTTACTTTCTAATGCCTGCTGTATTTTCCTATCTAATACACCTACGGGTAACTCACCTTCAGGTGAACGCATCCAGTCATTTAATACATTACTTTTCATTACCTGGTTAACGGAGTACTTGGCAAAACGTTGATCAACAGTCGTTACTTTTTGCATGAGCTGCTCTCGAATAACACGCACTCTGTCTTGTCCAGGATTGCGCATCCATGATGGATCTAAACCTTCAGGAACTTGCAGCTGCTCACCGGTTCTTTTGTTTGTCCAGACTTTCGTTTTAATCGGTGGTGCTTCAGTTAAGTATTTACCCGTTGCATTAAGACGATCATATTCACGTTTTGAAATTTGACGTACACGGCATTTACATCCCCAACCATTGGGCGGGTAATGGGTTTGCCAGAAAGGATGATCCGCAGGCAATATTAAACCCTGCCATGCGGCATGTTCAGGCCGATGATTTTTACTAGGGCCTAATTGATATAATAAATAGGGGTGCGTTTTTTTAGTACGTTGCACACGTTGCCATTGACCAGCCGCACGAGCCGATCGCATGTTGGCACGATAGATAGTTTTTAATCGACGTGGACTACCGAGTTGAACATCACGCATTTCACCTGTTTTAGGATCGCGTTGTTCCTTTCTACCCCACCAACCTTTGCCCTGTAACGTGGGTGTTAAATCCTTTTTAAATTGTGCAAAGGTTTTACCGTTGGCCAGCGCATCATCAACGGCACCACGAATATCATCGAGTACATCGAGTTGTGTGGCCTTGGCCACAGTAAAAGCATGCGCATGTTCTTGCCCCCATACATCTTTATAATTAAAACCGACACGTAAATCTTTAGTGCGAAAATAATCGAGCGCATCTTTAGAAACAACACCAGGGAAATTAAATTCAGGCATTAATCACTCACCAATATAAATCCACGAATCGTTACACCATTCGTAAATCTAATATAAGCTTCTTTAGGAACACCATGACCACAACATGCATTATCAACACCAGGTAAGATTCCCAAACATTCATCTACCTCACCATCACCAGACCATTTTGTGCTTCCACATTTTATGCACGGTCTGTTCTCACCACCCCAGCCAGGTATCGGTTCTTTGTTGTCTTCATACAGCCACTTATTATCCAACCATATAATTGGATGCCCTCTGAAATGACTGCGTCCTTTAACTATTGCTTCTTCTGCCATAGATGCCATGTTACTTACCTTTTATAATTTGCCAGGCAAACTTCAAGCGCGAACGAAAAGGCCATGATTTAATGTCAGTGAGTACTCGAAGAATTATTTGACGTTTATGTTTTCTAATTGCTTTTCTAATTTGTTTAATACGTTTATCGTTCATATTTTTCCTCGATATAATCATCCAGTTTTTCACAAGCAACCATCGCACCCAACGTTCCACCCATAAAAACAAATACGGTGTATAATGCACGACGATGTTTTTTATTTACGATCATGATTTATTAACAACATTGTCGTTATAAAAACTTCGAGCGGTATGCTCTAACGATGCCCACATTAATATTTGATTTTGACCTTTGCTGACATCACCACCAATCGCCTCATCCTTAGTCACCCAGGAAACAGCCACACTGGTTATCTCGCCACATTTAACTTTCTCTAATGCTGACTCAAGAATTTTTATCGCATGTGCATTTGAATGAATATTTATCGGTGTACTCTTCATACCTTATCCGTCGCATCACCCAAACCACGCGCTTTAAATGTTTCAGTCGCTAAACGTTTTATTAACTCGGTGCTGTCCATGTCTTTTAACAACTCAGGCAAACGTTCAATAAATTCTTCATACGAATCTACTTCATCGGCTAACTTCAAAACAGGATCAACAATCGGTTCAAGTTGTTCTTGCCAATCATCAAGTTCAATTAAGTCATCAATGGCATCATCTGTATCTGCCTCTTCACGGTTTAATGCGGTGGCACAACTCGGACAATGTTGTGCCTGGTTGTTTGCTTTTTCCGTGGGTGGTGCAGGCTGAGTTGTTTGACCTAATAGTTCAGCATCTTTTTCTGGATCAGGAATACCAAACTTGTCACGCGCCCAACTGGCTTGCACTCCTAAACCTAAAGGCACCAGCTTTTCTAATGCGGTTGATAATGCATTTAAATCTTCAGGCTCAATAATTAAGAACTGGATGCGCGGATAGTTTTCTTGTGGGCCAAAATTTAAGTCGATAAAAGGTTTAACTAAATCACGGTTTAAAGTGTGTTCAAGTTGTTTTGCATCGGCACATAAAATATCTTTACGCACTTCATTTTGCGCATCATCACCACCCAATTTACCTGGTGTTCCTTCAGTCGATGCCGTTTGTCCTAAGATGGCTTTTGAAGTTTGTTTGTCTAACCACTCAGCAAGTTTTAAAAATAAATCCTGGCCGCCGGTTGAGTTACCACCTTCTTCAAATTCAATACGCATTGAAGCAGGTAACACGGCAGCAGCATCAGAACCAATATTGGCAACCGCATTAATAAGCGTGTTGATATCGTCTTTTGTCGCACCTGGACCATAGCGGCCGACACGCAACGGCATACCAAACACTTCTGCAAATGCCATCCAATCGGCAAGCGTGTATGACTTACACATATAACTCACTGCCGCCAACCGAGCTAAGCCACCACGAATGGGTAAACCTGATTTTAATTTTGGAATGTGGACAATAAATTTATAGGGTTCAAGTGGAACGCCATCAAACGCATTACCTTCATCAATGAGCCTGAGTTCACGTCCACCTTCACGGTCAAACATAAAGAAGCGAGGATCGCGCCAAGGATAATCACGTGGCGTCCATTGCGATGAACGGTTCCATAAAATTTCACAAGCGGAATACCCTTTGCCTAAACCATCAAGTAATTCATCTATTAAAATACCAAACTCAGGTTTACGGATTAACTCACGGACTTCATCGGCATGCTTAACATGCTCTGCATCATCACTGGCTGACTCAACACTAACAGGCAAACCCGATATCGCACGTTTACGTGTACCTAAGACTGAAGCATAGTGTGGTTCACGTTCTTCCATTTCTTCAGCAAGAACTAAGTACTCACGATGATCACCTTCAATCGCATTACGTAAAACACTTGCTAAACGATCAGGTGTTAAACCTGAAGCAACAGACTCACCATTCCAAACATTACGCACACCGGTTAATGATGGCGCCGCAATTTCTTTGGTTAATTCTTTTTTACGAATGGGTTGGTTGTCTGGCCCATATAGAACAATGTTGTCTTTAGGCATTTTTTCTTCTCCTGATAATATCAACCAACACTCTGCCTGGTGATTCTTGTGCACCGGCAACAGAGGCTGCATAAATTTTGCGACCCATTAAATCAAAGTGCTCATAGGGCGAATCTTTCTTCTGTAACCATTCTGGTTTTAATCCAATTGACTCACCAAAGGTAATAAGTTCTTTTTGACCTTCATCACCATCCAACGTCGACATTAAATGGCTACACATAAAACGCCGTTCATTTTTATACGAGGGTGAAGGTTTATCGTAGACAAGCGCCATTAAAAAACACCTCGACGAAAACCACCGGTGGTACGCACTTGACGTTGATGACGGTCGTTATTGGCTTTAACTGCACGGTAATCAAAAACTTCAATATCCATTTGACTGGCAAAATAAGCCAACGCCAATGCAATCGCGCTATCGCCATGTCGTTTGAATGCTTTGTTCTTGGTATCTTGCAGGCGTAATTTCGGTAACTTAATAATGCCGTCGATTAATTGCAGAGAACGGATATCATTTTTAATGTCTACATCTTTGGGTAAGTCAATTACCTGGTCTTCGAAGGCTGCTTGAAAGGGCACCATGTTTGTTCGGTACCAGGCATCGTTTAACTTCACTTGTTCAATGCGTTCATGACCAAACTTGTCTGCAGTATATTCAGCAATCGTTTCACCGTTTCCGGTTGCATCCATTGCGCCACCAACAAAGTTAGGAAGATGTTCAATCAAGTACCAAAGAATTTGTTCTTGTTGCCGAGTCGGTACATTTTTTAATTCAATGATAAAGGGCACTTTACGATCGAGATTTTTTTCTATCGTCATTGGCGTAATAACAGCGAAGTCACCGTGCCTGGCAAAATCTTCACCGAAGACATGTTGTAAATCAGGATCTAGTTTTTCAACAAGCGGCTTTAAATTTTTCTCTATCCAGGCGTCACACCAACTTCGGCGATACGCTTCACCTTTTAAAACAAAATCATTATTTTCAAATGCTAAACGTATGACAGGACGCTCTTCTTTCATGCAGCTTTCAATCAGCACACCGGGTATCGCAACACCTGAACCTTCACGAGGCACACCATCGAGTTCTTCCAACATTGCAGCGCGGTTCGCACCATAGGCACCACGTACTTTGTTGTACCAGGCTTTCTTACCTTCTTCAGTTGATTCCCAACCTTTGACAAAACAGACGCGTTCATAGAGTCCATTTTTAACCGCATCATCGAAGAACACGTTATACACTTTAAATTCATACAACCCTTTTAAAGAGTCTTTAATCAATTCATTAAAGGGGTTCTTGGCACCGTTGTGTGTAGAGATGATCCGAATTTTACCGCCCCAAATAATTAAGGCTAACGATGATTCAATAACGGCTTTTACATCAGAGTGGAATGCCGCTTCATCAATCACCACAATACCTTGCAGACCACGTATGTTTGCCGGGTTACTTGAAAGCGCGACTATTTGAAAACCAGAAGCAAAACGAATGCGATATGAAGTGATGTGTTTACTGCTACCATCTTCTTGTTGATCTTCAAATAAAAAGACTTCGATACCATGCCAATCATCAGCCATTGCCGATGCCATGACCTTGGCCATGTGTGCACAATAACCAATAAACTCTAATCCTTTTTCTTTTGTATCACCCACATAAAAAACATTATCACCACCGGCATCTTTATTACTTGCGGCAGTGATTGAACCATCTAATGCCGTGGCAAAGGTGATACCTGTACGTCGACCTTTTTCAGCAATGGTTAAATCCTCTTTAGCACAAAGCTGTAACCATTCACGCTGATGCTTCATGAGCAAACCATCTTTTAATGGATTATGTCCTGAAGGAATTTCGCGTACTGAAGCAGGGAGCTCATCCCAACTGACTACACGAACAACGTCCCCTGGCAAACTCATTACTTAACACCCAGCACTTTCTCACGCCAGAACTGAGCATCTTGCTTAGACAAGCCTCTTTGTGTTGCGGCTTTTTCAACAGCATCAGCAGCATCATTTAACGCGGCTTTACGTGCGGCCTGTTCTATTTTAAATTTACGTGTATTAATGTCTGACCGATTCAGCGATGCAATTGAGCGAATTAAGTGAGGCAGCTTAATGCCTTCGTCATAACGTTTATTGCGAATAACCGCCATCAATTCTTTTTGTGCAAGCACTGTTAACGTTTGGTTTAATGCGGCACCATCATCACCAATAACTTCTGCAAAGGCTTTTGCCATTTCAATACTTTGCTTGAGTTCTTTTTGTTCTTCTTTAAATTTTTTACCGTAACGACCGAGCGCAGATTTTGATATCTCATAACCTTGTTCATTTAACAGGCTTGCTAAATCAATGTATCCACTAAACTGTCGACGCACCAGTTCCTGGTCTAGCCAGGCTTTTACTTCGGTAGGTAATTTTGTGACCGACGAAACACGACCACCAGTTTCAAAACGTGAGGCCGCTTCGGGTTTAACCGATGGATGATAAACATTGTGTTCGTATTCACTGCCATCAGGTGATGCTAAAAAAGACATACCTGCATCCGTAATGCGACCGGCCACCCAATCAGTTTTAGGTGCAGTAATAAGCTGAACCAAACCATAGTCATACAAATATCGAATGGATTGACGAACCAGGTCAATCGTTGGTGACAACTCAACATCAACTTGTACGATATTTAAAACAGCAGTCTCACCCAATGGATCTGGGTGAGACTGTTGCAATGCCTGCAGAACACGCAGGCGACGAAGTTGATCAATGTTGGTTTTTATCTTCATCATCTATTTTTCCCTTAACATAACCAATCACTTGATTTAAATCTTTTGCCATACGATCCATTTTTTTGAAAATCGCATTTAACATGTCACCATGCAAATTCATTTGTTTATCAAGATGATCATGCCGCACAAACTCTTTATTCATTTCATCGCGAGTTTCTTGTAGAAACTTTTCATTTTTAGAAATATCGACATCAACTTTATTAAGTCTTTCTTTTTGCTCTTTGAAACGCCCATCAACATTCTCAAATCGTTCGTCGATATTTTCTTTATGCTTATCTAAAAGATAAAATATATATTTAAGTAATCCTGCGATACCACCTAAGATGGCAAGTATTCCACCAATCGTTTCCCAATTCATATTCACTTTTTCTTACGCTCCCAAATTGATTTGCAGCCAATACACCGTACCGCTTCAGGAACAGCCTTTAATCGTTTTACTGGAATGCGTTCACAACAATCCAGACAAATTACTTTTTCTTTTTCATCAAAAGCCTGTACTTCACCAACATCATGCTCAGGTACTGATAACGCTGACTCTAAAGCAACATCACGTTGTTTCATTTCAAGGTCTTTAGCCCTGTCTAAATCATCCATTCAAACGCCTCTTTAAATAAGGATTAAAGCTAGAATAATTACTAGCGCTCTATGCATTACATTATCGAATTGATGATCACGTTTTTCACTTTGCAATTCGGTTTCGGCTATCGCCCATTTAAAAGCTAAATAATTGGCACGCTGCTCCATTAACTTGCCTGACTTCATCATATTGCTTTGCACGAGTTGCTGTTCTTTGAGTGCATGAAATTGTTCTGTTGCGATTAACGTATTGGCTTTTGCAGCTTCACGGAATATCAATAACTGCTTGCCTTCCTGTTCAGTAAAACCAAGGTAGCCAATCCCATTAAAAGAAACAGCAGCGGCCTTGGGTGAGTCCGGCAATTTCACAGGTGACTGAATATTTATTGTTGGGAGTTTTTTTACCGTGTCACTAAATGAACTTGTGACCGGCGCTTCAACAGGCTTTAACGCACACCCTGTTAAACTACTGAGTAGTATTCCAACTATCAGCAAGGCTACTAATCGTTTCATTATCCTGTTCCTTTATTTTTTTAATTTTCGCTTCTGCTTTTTTCTTTATCTCTGCAGCAGCATCAACATGCTTTGCAACTTTATAGCTGTGTTTTAGAATTTCAGTACCATAGAGCCCAATCTCATCATCCGTTTTCTTCAACGTATTTAATATGTCTTCATGCTGAAGTCGTTTGTTGTTATGTCGCTTTGACTGTAAAGACAAATATAAAACACTGAGGGCTGCGAGCAGCCCAAGAATAAACTTCCCTTTTTCAACCAACCATTTCATATTAATCATCACCACTTGCAGTTTTTGATTTCGTTTCACGGTATTGCCATATAGAGAGTACTGCACCGATAGCAAGCGCGAATTCATAACCTGACATCGCAGGTACTTCTGAACCAAACACAGACAAACCAGCAAATAAGAATTTAATCACCACCACCAAGAAAGCTATAACCACAAATGACAGCGTGGTGGATTCTTTACCACGTGAATCTTTTAACATTAACTTGCTCATGTGACTCTCCGTTTTGCTTCGCTTAATGGAATGATGCCTGGCACATACACTGTGCGAGGTTTACCTATAAATGCTGCAGGAACTTTAACTGCCGTTAGTTCTTTCATCTTTGCTAATGCATTAAGAGCGGGGACAGATGCATGCACCCATTTACCGAACTCATGAATTAATTGGTTATAACCATCAACATTTCTTTCTATCCATAACGCCACCTCAAAGGGAGTAAAACCCGACACAACAAAGTCAGCTGCACGGCCAAAGCAATGCTCACTTGTTTCTGAACCGCCAATCAGTTTGTTGAGTTTAGGTGGACGATAGCCAGAAGAAATATGTACTGGGCCAAGGTTGTCTCGCAGAGGCTGCAAAACAATGTCACAAAGATTTTTTAAGTTATGAAATATTTCACCATTTTCTGGCACAACAATATCAATGCCATGACGTGTTGCTGTTTGAGAGCGCGTAAACTCATCGAGGTAAAAGTTTTTTGATAGCTGTATTCTATTCATATACCTACAGTAGAGGGATGAACAAGAACAATGGCGGGGGAACCGATTCCGGGGGGATTAATATTATTTTTGTTTTACATTACAGACAAAGTTTTTATTTAGCAAACTAGAATAATTGCTGTTGATTACTTTCAATCTTTAAACGTGCTTCAACACGACGTTTAACTTTTCTTATACCACGCTCAGTGTAACCATACTCACGTGCAAGCGTTGCACCGGAGTCACCGTTCTTAGTTGCTCGGTTATAAATCTCTAACTCTTTCAATGCATTCATTGCTTGTGCACATCGAGGGATATCTATTTCTTCACCATTATAATATTCGACTAGCTTTTTAAATGCCTTCATGCCAATAATTTTAACCAGCCAATGATTAACATTCACATACTTTGGCACACACAAACGAATACCACCGCGTTGTTCAACAATACTCAATGCAGCAGGCAAGCCAATCACATCCACCATTTCCTGAATGCTTTCTGGTAAGTACTCTTCTGCAATGGTGTTACTTGTTGTCATGTAAAGCTTGTCTCATTTTCTGCATTTCTTTTTGAAAGGCAGGTGCTGTTTTCTTTGATTTGACCGTATCGGGTTTTACACCAAATATTTTATTTACTTTTTCCCTGGCTAACCGTTCAGCCTCACTGCGTAAATAACCCGAGCAGTACTCCAGTTTGGCCGCAGACTCTTCATACATTTCACAATACAATTCATATTCATCCTCAGTCATCGGTAATATTAGAAAGATAGACCACTATTGTTTTAAGACTCGGTAAATGGCGTTGCCAGTTTTTACGTTTGGCCATCTTATCAACATAGCTTTTGTCTTTACCTTGCTGTTCAAGTAATTCTTCAACAATGGCTAAATAGCCACGCTTTTGTTGTTCGTTATACAAGGCAGCAATAATGGCATCGAAGTGTTTAGCTTTTTTAATCCAATCGAGTTTCTCGATACCTGGTTGTTCCTGATGTTCACCTTTACCACCAGTGATGTTGTAGGCAATTTTCTCAGCGTAGGACCAGGGTAATTTCATGTCAGCCAGTTGGGCTTCTATCTTCTGCAGGTAAGCCACACGATCAAGGTTGTTTGGCGCACCCTTATGTCGTTGTTTCTTTGAGATAAATTTAACACCACACTTTTTCATGTGGTCGATGATTTTCTTTCGACCAAATTCGTCTAAGTCTGATGCTGAACGTACACGCGCAACCGTCCATAACATGTCACGGTATATTTCATCATCCATACCGAGTTGTTTTTTACCGATATGGATTTTAGCGAGTTCTGTTTGTCTACTTTGATTCGGCATGCAATTTATCTAACCCAGCTTTATATTTTTTATAATCCAGTATCTCGATACTCTTACAGGTTTTCTTTAAATGACTGATAATGGGTTGAGGACGATTCCACCACGGATAATATATTGTGCGCTTGTCATAGATGCCTTTTTTCTTACACTCACGTTTACCATAAATTTTTTCATATAACTTTATGTGTTTAGCTGAATACCTCGCTCTAATTGATGGACGCCAAAATCGATGCGCTTCTTCAGAAGCTTCATCATCAACGCCAAACCATTCACCTTTCATAAAACCATTAACATAAACACTGATACATAATTTATTCTTACTTCTTTCCATTCGGTACAGCAGATAAAAGCCATCACACAATAGGTAGCTATCTGAGAACATTTTATCTAAATCAATAGCAAGTCCTTTCCATTGTTCTTTAGTGGGCTGAGTCATAACTAATCCTTACGCATGGGTATCAGTAACCCGATACCACCATCAAAAGAAAAAGGAATAACATCTTCAGGAGTGCCTGAAACACCAATGCGTGGATTAGGAAGCGATTCAATTTGCACTATATATTCTGCACAGGCATAAATACCATTACCAATTAATGACGGTTTAAAGAACGGGAATTTTTTACCCTTGCCTTTGCAATAAGGGCAATCTTTTTCTGTGCCTGGTATGACACCACTTGTTTCACATTTTTCACAAGGTTCAGCATAAACGCTACTCAGCTCACCAACACCCTTGCATTCTGTACACACATTAACTCGACCAGTGCCATCACAATCACCGCATTCTTTCAGGTCAGGTTTTTCCCAGTCAACTAATGGTATTAATCCAGTTGCCTTTTCAGCTTGCTTAATTATTTCTAAAATAGATTCAGCTGTTATACCAACATCATGTTTATCATATTCATCTATCTTTGGAACACGCGCTATGACATGACGGTTCGTCGCAAAGGTATATTCTCCAATGTTAAATGGCGCCATAAACAAAGTATGAATATCTTCTGTTGAACAAAATTGTTGTAAGTTTATTTTCATGGTTACGTCCTCTTTAAATTTAGATCCGTAACATGGATCAAACGGCAAGGTCACTCTGGTTTTTGTAAGAGGATCCAAAGCCCCTGCTGCCAGTGTTACTCTCCGCCACCGCTGGCTGGGCGGTGACAATTATTTGTGTTGGATCTGAATACCTTTCCTGCATTTCAATTGGCCAGCTAAAATCAGCTTGATACGTTTTGCTGTGGCCTTTGCTTTTGTTTCCGCTTCATCTTTTTTTCTACATAAACCACTGATGTCATTACCATGTCCTTGTGGATCGACAACCAGCCATGCCCACTTCAATTCTTTATTGTCTGAAGCAATTGCCCACGGTGCACGTTTAGCCGCACACACTTTTATTTCGATACCTTCATTTGTTCTCATTGTCATCACCCAAGTATGCTGAAACTAATTTATCGATATCGCTTCCTGCAGGTTTAATGAGAACTTGATCCTCACCTGGTATTACCGTAATACCGATGCGTCGTAATTCACTGGCCGTCATATTATTTATTGCTTTTTTAATAATGCTTTCAGTTGTCTTTACCAGCACATCTTCTTTTTCTGGGTAATGTTTACGAATAAGCTTTATCACTGCTGATGCATCTTTATAACCAAGCAGCCCTTTACCTTTTTGAAAACCAATTTTGATGCCGCTCATAGTGAGTGTGCGAGGCTTTACAAAAAGCTGCGGATTATCACCAATGATAATTTCAAGCTTCTCCTTAGTTTTAAGCACACGTTTAGCTATACGTCTAATATTAGGTAAACGTGCATCTTTACTTTGTTCCATTTCTTCCTGAAGCTCATCGACTAAGCTGGCCAACACATCACGTTCAGTTGCAAGTTTGTTGGTTAATGATTCAATTTTTTCTAATGACATGATGTAGCCTCTATGTTGGTAAACGTAACTGACCGCGTAAGTCAGGTAACGATGTCTGTTTCATTTTTGAAATTTGTTCAAGCGTGGTCATGGCGCGGTGATATAAAAACTCACATGTTTCATTGAGCTCTTTTTCCGTCTCAGCAATGAAATAACCTGTGGCAGGACTACCACAAATGTGAAAGCCTTCTTTACGCAACTCGACAATGGTATGGCGAAGTTGGCGTTCTGCTGCAGTGTTTCTCTCAGAGTTACCCGTTATGGCTGCAACGACTGTGTGGGCCCGCACACCTTTCTTTTGGCCAATGTGCGCACTAAGAAATTGAATAACATCTTGTTTAGTGATTATCACGATACACCTCCATTACATTTGCAGCCTCAACACCCAGAGGCACGTTGTCGTACTCTTTAAGTTTTGGTTGTACACATTTCACATTGATTTGCATTTGATCAAACGATGGATTGCCAGTGAAGTTAATTGTTTGAACTACTTCGCGACACGATGGACATGTTTCATCAATTAAATGGTGATCTATTAATCCACACCATGCACAACGTTCTCTTTTTGTAGCCATGACAATCTCCTTTTTTATTTACTCAAAGAAAACTTCAAATAATTCTTTTTCATCGTCCCAATACACACCATTAATCTTTGCATGATCCATATTTCTAAATGGGACACGCAGATGTAGACCTGGATAAGGAACGAATGGAAGCGTGGTTTCACTAGGTGTCACATCTTCACCAGCATCATCGAACAACAAAACTTTATAATTAACCTGGTTCATATCATTAACCTCGAATAATCCACTGCACCTGACAACCATGAAGTGAAACGGCCATCGTTGTTTGCATTCCTGCTGTTGTATTACACTTCACCTTTGTTGCACCGCGTAATTTTTTACATTTGTTACAATATTGAATCCAGACAATCGGGTTACGACTTTCTATATGAATTGATAAAACTGAAAAGCCATCTTCTTTTAGTTTCAATGCACAACGATGCGCATCAGCCGATGTTGCTAAGATATGTTCATTTTGGTTTTTATGAATATGTAATGACTGTTCCATAACTTACCTTCCTCTGTTGTTTGGGCATGTTCGACATGCACGATATAAACGAACACGCTGCGGATTCGTTGCAGCGAATGGTCGACGTTGATTCTTTAAACAGATGTTTGCTAACAGATCCCCCATGACAGGACACTCCACCGTGGCCGATAACAAGGCACCACGAACAGCTTGTTCAATCGCGCCTAACTCAGCGTTGTAAGTGTTCTTTAATAGGGTGTTAACCGCTGTTGGTGAATAACCAATTCGATCTGCGACTTTTTTTTGACTAGTGTGATCACACTCTTGGGCAAGCACATGAATCCAATCAGGCAAGTCATCGCCCCAATATTCTTTCACTTTAGCTAAGGCACTCATGATTCATCCTCCCGCCATACAACTTCACCTGTGTTGTTGTCACGAACCATGCTGTATTGCTCAAAGGATGGCGCATGAGGACCCGTGTTCATGCTCGGTAGTAAACGTAATCGTTGATATGCGTTACGTGGTTTTTTTCCAACTGGAGCAAGATAACCTGCCTTTCTAAGATGGGTGATGTACTGCTTACAAGTACTCGTATTTATTGGGCACTCTTCAGTAGAAGCATTGATGACTAACTCTTGTGAAGTGAATTCACGAATGATGCGCATGGTGTTCCACAATTGTTTATACATACAACCGTAAGATAATTGATTACCTTTATAATCAACGTGTGGCGTTTCCCTTCCGATATCTCGAGCTAAAAACCACTCATGATCATTAAGGGTGTCGTTTGCCCGAAGAATAAATCCTGCTTTGGTTAAACCACCCATATAACGTTTCATAGTGCGAACTGACACACGTTCACCTTTGTCATCTTTAAAAACAATATCTTCGATATCTAATGTGCTGAATGCAGGCTTTGGATTTTTATTCGTTTTATTTTTTTTCGTAAATTCACGAATGGCAGCCCATGTACGCTTTCTTGATTTTGCAATCATGCACCCACCCTCCGTTTAGGTGCTTCTCCAGTAAACAGTTCACGATCACCCCATTCAACTAAACCCACCTCTTTTAAGCCTTGGGTATTCGCAAACTCTTCTACCTTCGCAATATTCACACACACTCGACGTGCCGATCCTTTTGCAAGTTGAGTGATACGTTTTAATAAATCATCTTTGATTTTTATATTGCGGCAATACAACCTGTGAAGATGTTTTGCATCATCAAAGTTAGTGGGTTGGGCTGGAACCCAATCTAAGATGCGGCCATGAAAGCGTTCCCATTTACGTAACTTGTTCGGTAGCTTTTCTTCACCTATTAATAAAATTGCTGCACCACTGGCTTCATAAATATCCTGGACAACTTCGGCTGCTTTCTTATCCGCTAAGTAATCCATTTCATCGATGATGAGTGGGCGTTGACTGATCACAAGCTGTTCAGCAACAAGCAGTGTTAAATCTGAAATTGAACCGACCGGCTCGATATCCATTTCATGAAGTACTGCAGAAAGAAAAGCTTTCTTTGGCCATGTACTCATGCATTGCACGTAGTAAGCGTTATGTTTGTTTGCGGTATAAGCTGCAGCCGTACTCTTTCCATAACCGCTGTAACCAAAAAACGTAATGATGCCTGGCAAATGTGCAGGACGATCAATAGCACGTTGTAATGCAGCCATACAGATAGTGACATTAGCTAAGGGTGCTACGGTATTGACGCTTGTCTCTTGTGTCATTATTATTTCCCTTGAAGTAAGTTGTTTTTTACCCGCCTCTATAGCGGGTTATTTTTTTATTCGGCCAGTGCAACCAGTCCAAATTCTATGGCCAGATCATGTTCGGCTTTAAACTCAACCGTCTTTTGATAACTGACATACCAATTCATTTCATCTTCATTAAACTCAGCACCTTGTTTTAATGCTTGATCCAACTCAGCCCAACGCATGTAACGTTGACGTTGTGTCTCAGGTAGTTGTTGGACGTTGTTTAATTCAGATCCATCTTTCATTAACTCTTCATGTAAGGTTTGTTCTTGTGCAGTGAGCTCACGTTGTTGAGGTTCACGTGACTGTGATAATTTCGGTTTAAGCATTTTGACTGCACCAGCATTGGGTAAGGGTGATGCTTTGCTTTGCGGTAAGAATTCGGCCACTTCAAGTGCGTCCATGCGTGTTTCAGCTTTTGCAATGGTCTTATTGGCTTTAACCATTTCACGACGTGCACGGTTATGACTTCGTGCGGCTTGAGTATCACCAAAACCAGCGGCTTCAAAACACGATGCAACTGTGATGTATGAACCATCAAGACTATAAATATGAATTTCTTTGTGAAGATTATCAGGGTCAAAACGAGCAACTATTTTTTGTCCTGCATAATCATAAAGTGAATCTGAGTGATAACGGTTTTTACCAATGCCGCTGGCTTTACCGGCATCTAATGTGACACTGCCATCTTTTGCCACTCTGACAGCTTCAGCTGCGAGTAACCATAAACGTCGTTGCTCTGCTGTCGCTTTACGAATAGTCGATTGCTCATAACTTTTATTAAACACTTGTTCAAAGCTATATTTACCATCACACATTTCAGTGCGACGTCCTTCACGTTTATTCCAGGCAATAACTTCTTCAGCAAGAACTCTTAAAAATGTTTCGAGTGGTATCGCTTTACTGGCATAGTTCTCTGGTTTGGCATTAGGATTATTTCCTGTGTAAGCTCCAGCAAAAGCAGGATGTTTATCAACATATTCGCCAAACCCGCCCTTACCAAAAACACGCTCAACCGGTTTTGCCTGGCCATGACCATGACCGAAGTTGACTGATGTCCAGTGAACCTGAACACCTAAAAGCGGAAAAATACCTAATGGATCATCTTCCTTAACTTTAAAACGATAACGATTTGGAACACCGCCAGTCATCCATTTATTTGCTGCTGCGCGAGTATTATCAATAGTGGCGTGATCACCAATTCCATACTTTTCGACACTGTCACCATATGACAATCGAAGCATGTCGGTGTTTTCACTTTGATCTGTTCGATGTGACAAAATCATGCGTGAATAAACGTCTTGCCAAAACCATGTTTTAGGTCTGTTTATCGCACCATCTGGCCACAGTACAAATACGTTATGGTAATAACCATCACCATTAATCCATTCCAATGCATGCAAACTCTTAACAGTACGTTCTAATGCTGGGTATAAATCTAATAAAGCATGTTCACCTTCGCGTAAAAATATGAGTGTTGTTTTAACAATTTCATTTTTAACTTTACGTTCAACAGTTCGCATGCATGGGATGATCCAACCATGCTCTTCTGCAGAGCGTTCTAATCGGTGATAGCATGCAGCAAGCTCAGGTTGTTCCAATCGTAAATAATCAGCTTTAAAAACTTCCCATGCTTGTTCAGTAAATTCTGCAGCAAATACTTTTCCTGCATGATGAGGAATTAATGCGGCCAACCAATCAACACGATCATAATCTTTAACACCATGACTAAAGCGCCCTGCATGTTTACGACCGTTATACCAACCATAGAGTGTTGAACGATTTACCTTGTATGCTTTTGCAGCTTGGTTCCAGGCTTTGGTTGATGAGGTACCATGATCAATTAATTGAAGCGCAGTTAAAATGGCATTTAATTTATGTTTTGCTTTTGATTTTTGTGTGTCTTTTTTACGTTCATAGTTTGCCCATAAATCTTCTTGATCGTAATTAAAATCATCATTAATTGTTTTCGATATTGGTTTTTCCTGAGATGGTTGTGTTTCAATAAACTGCTTGGTTAGTTCAGTTTGTGTTTCAAAAGGTAAGCTAGAAATATGATATTCATACCCTTTACCCTTATCTTTTTTCTTTGCTTTCCAAGTCTCACGTTCAGCAGCTTTTCGAATGCCGCGCTCTGTACCTGGCACACCTGATAAGCCAGCCAATTCAACCGGTGAAAACCATTCTTTATTCATGACCCTCTCCGAATAAATCCAACTCTGGTTCACGTTGGATATTTTCACGATGAAAAGCCACGCCACCCATTATTTGAGTTAATGCTTCTACCGTTTTTTCAACATCTCCTTCTTCTTGATAACAACTAATCAACATACTCATACCTTTGGCCACAATACTTTGCAGCTCTCCTATTTGAATAGGTTCTGCTTTCTTTCCTGCGGGGATATCAATTAGAAGTTTATGACTGCGTAATGCAAGGTATTGGGTGATGTAATCAATGCCACAAACATTTTCATAGACAGGAATCATTGTCGCGGGCATATTGCCGGTTGATAGCCATTTATAAAGGGTGTCTTCAGTAACACCCATTAACTCTGCAATGGCAGGAATAGTGAGCCGCTTAAAAGTTCGGGCATATTCTTTGCAATAACGTGATGCTTCTCTGAGATTGTTCGGTTGCAGTCTTTTCCACGCTGCTTTTGTTTTTGGAAGTATCATAAAGTTACCTGTTCCAAATTTTGAAGTTGTGCATTATCAAACTCAGGGCTACGCTTTAAGCATGAGATACGAATTACACACATTTGATTTACGGGTTTTTGTAAATAGGTTTGTAAACAATTTGCGCAACGCATTAAGCAAGGGCTCTAGTCGTGGTATTCTTTGCTTTATGGCCACGTGTTCGATTTGGTTTTCCAAACTCATCGTATCTGGATGGCCAAATATCTTGAGGAGAATGACCAATAGCTTCTGCTACCAGCCGTTCACCTTTAGGCCAAGGCTGCTGAAACACTCGTTTTAATGTTGCCGAATGTTTATAGCCATGATGAAAACTAAGTTGACGTAAACTCCAGCCTGCTTTTTCTAAGGCTGCCTTTACATCGGCTTTATGCCAGTCCTGTTTGGGCTGTTTTTTTGTTTCTTGTGATTTCCTCATACGGGAGACTGTAACCCATTTGCGGGAATGCAGTCAACCGTTTGAGGGAGTTCCGATTCTCTGATATGAGGATCATTTACATATTGTCGGGTGAGAACCCTTAACTTATTGATAAGCTTATAAAATAATGGATAATGATAATAAAAACACAAATAGGAACTCGGTTCCGATTCTCACATCTGGAATCGGAACTCGCATATTAGAGGTTGCTGAAAGCGTTGGAGGCAATAAAGAGCTCGCAAAAATGGGAGGTATTTCTGAATCCCAGTATTATCGAATAGTATCCGAAGAAAGCCAGGCGCGCGTTGAAACAATAACCAAAATAGCAGAAGCGACAGGTTACTCGCTTCAATGGTTGATTACCGGAGCAGGAGATAAACGCCAGACAGCTCAGCACCTAAACTCAGATCTCCGATTAATCACGGGTGAATTCAATCGCTTTAGAAACACCATCGCCACTGGGAAACCTTATGCCTCTGCTATAAATGACTTTGTTGAGGGCTACAATGAAGACTGGCCTACAGTTAATACAATTGACAATATCCCTCATATAACTACAGACGAGCTGATGCACTGGCTGCACGACTCTCAGCCTGGCATTGTGCAGCATGGCAATATAAACAAAGATATTAATATTGATAATCTAAGGTCTGCCACAGAGCTAATGATTAGTAGTACTACTGAAGCTGAGTACAATCCACCAACTGTGTGGTCAGCTTTAATAATCGAACTTATGGTTGGTCATGGGTTAGAACCAAGTGGAGTAGAAAGGATTTTAGAAACTTTAGCTGGCATTGAAGAACGAAACAAAGAAAAATAGCTTGTCGCAATTCTTATGTCGAAACGTTGGTTTAAGCACTTTTGTCGCAATTCTAAATTTTATTTAAACTATTGTTTAATTGCTCTGTAAGTCATTGTTAATTAAATATAATCCCATCATATCCACCCTAGTCCCACCTGTTCCCGTGTGTCGCAATACTAGTGTCGTCATACACCCATAACCATCCTTCAGGCATTGCCGAGCCGAGTACAGCCGACCGTCATATCACCAAAACATTAACCGAAGCACTGGCTTTAATTGATGTCAGAGTGCTT
>VAPL010284747.1_pt1 | contig 36532 bp, 54 predicted proteins | sample 3395061 | NCBI WGS metagenome assembly VAPL01 (sample SAMN08290444, study PRJNA428436) | hydrothermal vent metagenome | isolation source: Deep-sea hydrothermal vent chimney 2 | place: Pacific Ocean: Juan De Fuca Ridge | depth 2182 m m | reverse complement strand
TATTATTATTATTATTATTATTATATGTTATTAAACTACGTGATAAAACCTTAAATTTTCTTCGTTTTGTCTATCCGTACTGAATGCTGATACCCGTTTTAAATATCCGATTACTCTAGTACCATAATCAATATTGCTACTGTTGCAACTGGGACATGCTGGTAATGTTCGTTTATCTATCATATCACAATCATTACATATGGTTATTTTAATATTCACACACCAATAATTGCAACCGACCTTTGCTGCAACGTTAAATAATTTTAAGAAACCTTCTGTTGTTAGTTTTTGTTCCATATTGAGATGTAGTGCACTACCACCATCTAGGTATTGTATAGTTTCTTTACCATGCAATATAAATTTATCAAGTTCGTTTATATCATTATCCTCAACTACATAAAAATACGAGTTGTAACAATCTCTTGGCACCATCAACCCATCTACAGAGTCCCACTTAGCATTTTTAACACCAAGATTTTCGGCGGGAACAAATTCTGTATTAAACATACAACCAGTTTCTTTTTTAATTATTTTGTTCATATCATATATAACTTTTAGTTTATCAGATACAAATTTTTTATATTCTTTATTATTAGAAACGGAAATATTGTTGAATTCTGCTGCTTCTGGTAATCCATTAATACCTATTGTCAAATATTGTTTATCTAATGTGATAAATCCAGCATCATACACAGGCAACAATCCAGCGGACAAATAATCATCTATAAGTGCCCTATACGCCAATTGATATTTGTGAATCTTACTTATCTGGCTCGCCAAATCTATCTTTTTTTGTTCTATGCGATTCATATTGATAGTTATAACATTTATTGACCCCGTAGATACACCTCCAGCGCCAAGTGTGTAGCTAAACGTATTATCATCAATTTCATTACGGAGGCGACAGCAAGAGGCAAGGCTATCTGGTGTTTCACTCATATAGATAAAAAAACTATTACCAGCAGCAAGTTGTGTAGCACACATTTTAGAAAACTCTGCATCTTTTGGTTTATCATCTTCTGTAAGCATAGCAGCGGTGATAACAGGAAATGTTAAAATTGCTTTCTGGCGCTCCTCATTAATCCAAGTCAAAAAATATTCTTGAAGTGAATATACTGTTTTCCATTTCGGTTTAGTAAAATCTGGAAACACAAAATCACCAAACATACTTTCAAAATACGATTTGTCATATAATGAAATGTTCCAAAATACGGACTGATATCCACGCGCAGCGGCGGGTTGATTAATGGCATATACCACATGCTGTAAATGGTTTGCTATTATATTGCTATGGGTTTGAAGGTAATCATCACCATATTGCTTTCTAGCAAAATGGTCAAAATACATCAAAAACTCAACAGTGGCAACAGCTCCTGCAAATTGCGAAGAGATAGCAAAAATGAGGTTTACGAAAGCGCCACAAAAACTCTCTAAATGCTCTGGGGCTTTTGATTCACCACCGAGTTTAGTTAAACCATCCAAAAGAAATGGATACATAGAAATAGAAACACAATACGGCTTCAATGACGTTTCATCATGAACATAAATTTCGTGGCTTTCTATTTGTCTATTGTATTCAAGGGAAAGCTCGACGCCGAACATATCTTTTATTTTTGCAGAAATCAATGCGCGGTTTACTTGAATGTTTATATCTTTATTAATTTCTGCTTCCATTGTTGCTATATTTTTATGCGTTACATTTGCATTTGCATCTAGTTTAGAACCATCAGCAGGATTATCTGCATGGATGTAATTATGTATAAATTTTATTTTTGTTGAAATTTGCTCATTTGATAGCTTTGTAAACATCTATTCCTCTATTATTATTGTTGAAAAATTCCATTTAATTCTTCGTTTGTTTTTAATTTTATAAATTTTTGATTAGTAGTAACAGAAGACAGCGGACCCAATTCTTCAATCCATTTACCAACTTTAATATAATCTAAATTTTCTTTAATTTTTATGGATACGTCGTCTTCACCCGTATATAAACACGTACATAGTCCAGCAGATTGTGCAATTTTTAACTTCTTTATAAGTTCTTCTTCGTGCCATTCACCGCCAAAAAATAATACACAGGAAATAAGACCATTATATTTCTCAAGTAGTGAGTTGTATAGGTGATCTGTTAATACCTCACCAGATTTTGGGTTCCATAACTCTCTGCTATGACAACCTTTACAAACCAATCGACAGCCTGTTATCTGAAATGCCAACGATATTTCATTAGGAACTTCCTGAAAAACAATATTATAACTTAAATGTCGCAATACATATCCATTTACTTTGTAACTTTTATAACTTTAACACCATTCTTTACGAGGTGCTTTAATCCATCTTCATTATGATACACTTCGGAATAATAGACGTCAGTTATACCAGCGTCAATCAAACGAGGTGCGCAGAGTATACAAGGGCATAAGGTAACGAATGCCGTGGCACCGATGCCATTGTTTGTGCTTATTGTTAATTTCCGAAGTGCGTTGTCTTCCGCATGGATTACATGTGGGTGCGTTGCTCCAGTCTCGTCTTCGCAGCAATTATGTTCACCCGCTGGCGTTCCATTATAACCTATTGCTATGATACTATTATCCTTAACTATAACACAGCCTACCTTGCGTCGATTACAGGAGGAAAGAGCGGCGTAGACATACGCCGCCTTCATGTGGGCTTGGACAAATTTATCTTTCATAATGAGGTAGTTTTATTTATTGTTATTATTATTTTTACGCAATGATAGCAGGAAATCATTGATTCGTCAACATTATTTTTTTGAGAAATACGAGTTGACAAGATATATCAAATCTAATATAATAGTGGTGCACAGATGAGTGTTGCATCGATAGATGCCCCTATGAACTTTTTCGAGAATAATAAAAATGGTAGAAAAAGAGATAAACTTAGATGACGTTGTGAAATACCTTAATCGTGCGTTTAGTAAAGCTGCCTATAGGGCTAGTGGTGTACTAGGCAGAAGCGCGGTTCGAGTTCAGAACGAGCAGGGTCTGTGGGAAACCACTAGCCTGTATGACTATCAGGTAGACTTTGCTTACTTGATTAACAAAATCCAGCGTGAACCAACATATGGTTCACGCAAAGCTATACAAGCAGCGAATGACTTAATTCGTGACTTAGAAGCAGAATAGAACACAACATATTAATAACATATAAATACATGTATGTTATTAAATGATGTATTACATTCTACTGATTATAGTGGATTTGAACCAATTGGCGAAAACTGCCACCAGTTCTTTATGGAATCTGGTGGCTTGCCCATGGTTAAGCTATTACCCACAGAATATCAAAACTTCCAAAAAGTTAAAATACGGAAGCGGAAAAACAAAAGTAGCTTCGCCAGCTCTTTCAATGAAGCATTTGAGCATGAAATGCATCAACTCCGTGAACGCTCCCTGTTTGCAAACGGCGAAGTATTCCTAAAAAGTAGAACAATCATTGAGCAGACAGTAGAACCATTTTACGTATTCCCTATAGATGGTTATGATTTCATCTATAATAAAGGGGTTACAAATTCTTCTGAGAATTATGCCGAAACATTCAATGAAATTTTTAACCAATTAGGCGAAAATTCTGCCGATAAGGTTTTTGCCGAACTGATGAAGTTCAGTTATACGTCATCAAACCTACAAGAAGGTTTAGCATCTGGTGCCGAAATAATCACATACGGTATCCCATATTACTACACTATCCGCAAATCCACCATAGAAGATTACAATAACCTGTTGACAACGTTTTAGATTCGTAGTATCATATATACCATAATAATAATCAAAAGGTAAATATGCAAAGCTTCGTCATTTCAACCCAAGAATTTTGGTGGTTATATTGCTATAGTGACAATATGCCAACTCTTGCTAAATGGCTTGGTGCCGCGCTCATGTTGGCTAGTGTAATGGTCATGACAGTATCCCCGTATGCTGCAAATCATCCATTACTCTACGCATCTTTCATGCTTGTCCACATCCTGTGGATATATGGCTCATATAAATCAGTTAAAGAATCACAGATATTTTATCAGTCTCTATTACTATTACCTTTTGATGTGTATGCAATTTATATACGATAATAACAATAAATAGGAGATAACGTATGAAAATAACAGTAGTTAAATTAACGACTGGTGACGAAGTCATTGGCAAATTAGTAGAATCTGAAAAAACAGCACTACAGGCTGATGGGTATGGTGAGTTCATCGTACTTGAAACTGCGCGCACTTTGGTGATGCAACAAGGCGAAGGCGGTCAAATAGGTTTGGGAATGATGCCATTTATGCCCTCTGCCGATAACCCTAGCACCGACAGTGAAAGCAATATCAGAATTTACACAAAATTTATCGTGGCGGCACCAACAGATGTTCCAAAGGATTTGGAAGATGCATATGTGCGAAGCACAAGCAAAATAGCAATAGTATAAGCTAAGAGGGAATTATGGCAATAGTAGTCTATAAATGTGACGTTTGTAAACGTGATATTGAACTTGAACAAAATATCAAAGGGTTGGAAAATATTCAGCGTTGTACAATTACACACGGTTGTCGTGGAAAGTTGTATCAAACTAAGGTTCTTCCAGATTTCGTTCGTGGTAGATTGCCTGACCAAGTTGCTGGGCTGGACGATTGGCGGCAAAGAAAAGTATTATACAATCACGAACAAACTATTGAGCGTGAGAATTGGATTATAAAACACGACCTTGGTACTTTTCCGTCAATATCAGTTTTTATTAACGTGCCAACAGAAGCAAACCCAGGCAACCAAGAGGAAATTATTCCTATTGATACTGTCATTGTAGATGAAGATAATATCATCCTCACCTTTGGTAGTGCTGTTGCTGGGCTGGCGCAATTAGTAGCACGACAATCTGACCCCGACCTATTACGCCCTTTTGTTGGTTTAAATATATCAACCGAAGAGTTGCAGCAACTATCCCTTACTGGCGATATTGCTATTGCAACAAGAATATCAACGGTTGGGGAACCTAGTGATATCGACCTTGGTGTGGAATATACCACAACCACAAATGCTATAATAACCAATACCTATACTGCCGACGCGGCAGAATTAAATACTAATTCTGCATGGAGTGATATCGATAAAGTTATTATTAAAGGTAAAACATTTACAATCAGAAGCTTTAATGGATTAATTTCAGAAATGCAGAACGAAACTATTGCGTCTGGTTCTACTTTTAAATTTACTAGTATAGCCGATGCTGGTTCCCCACAAACATTTACAACAAGAACGATTGCGCAAGACGAAGTATATATTCTATTTGCGAGTGACCCATTCGATAATATAGATAAAATCACAACACAATACATTGACGTGTTCGACGTGAACGAATCCAATAACAATTTTACATTCGTATACGATACGGGTGAGTTCTTTTCTGACAAGGAAGCCATACAAGATACATATCCACCTATACGAGCTGTACAAACATAAGAATAATAAATGGATACAAAAAAACAGAAATTATTAATAGAATATTTAATATCTTCTACTGATACGTTTGCCCTCTGCCAAAACATTGTAGTTGCAGATTACTTTGACCCCGAATTTAGGCAGCCCGTGGCGTTCATTAAGGAATACTACGACCAATACAGCTCTACGCCCAATCCGGTACAAATTGAAGCGGAAACAAGCGTTAAATTCGGCACACACGATATCAAACTAGATGAAATTAAATATTGTTCGGCAGAAATCGAAAAGTTCTGTAAGCACTCCGCAATGCGAAAGGCTTCCAATTCACTACCTGCGCTAATCAAAGAAGAAAAATATGCAGAGGCAGAAGAATTAGTTAAAGAAGCCGTGATGGTATCACTGACTAATGAACTTGGTCTTAGATACTTCGACGACGTGGAAGCGCGGTTGTTACGGATGTTGAACGAAAATCCTACGGCACCGACAGGCTGGACAGATATAGACGACGCATTATTTGGTGGAATTTCACGAAAAGAAATGTTGTTAGTATCGGCCGGTCCAGGAGGTGGTAAATCACTTGTACTCGCCAATCTTGGATTCAATTTCATAAACAACGGGCTGAACGTACTTTACATATCATTAGAACTTTCAGAAGACGTTGTAGCACAACGATTTGATACTATGTTCACTGGTATCAGCCGTAAGATTTGGAAAGACCACACAGAAGAAATTTCCACAAGAATTACGATGGAAGGTGAGAGTGAAAAGACTGGCTTATTGGATATTATCCAAATGCCGTCTGGGACAACATCTTACCAAATACGTGCGTATTTAAAAGAATTTAACTTACACTATGGCATGATGCCCGATATGTTGATATTGGATTACTTAGATAACATGTCGCCAAATGAACATGTATCTGCCGATAATGTATTTGAAAAAGATAAGCGTAGTTCTGAACAACTTAGACAGATTGGTGTTGACTATAATATGTACATAGCCACCGCATCACAGCTTAACCGTAGTGCGGTTAATGCTACAGACCATGACCATTCACAAATAGCTGGTGGTATCAGTAAGATTAACGTTACCGATGTATACTGGTCAATAATCTTCACCGAACAAATGCGTGCGATGAACAAAATAATATTCATATTACAAAAAACCCGCAACAGCGATGGTCTTGGAACCCAAGTACATCTCAGGTGGGAACCCAAGTACCTAAGAATTGTCAATGAAGACGATAACAATAAGGGGAAACCTTTAGAGATAAATCTCAAACAAAAAGATGCCATACAAGATGAATCTAGTGATTTATTGAGTGACGAAGCGCCGAGGGCAGAGGTAGGTGGAAACAAATTAATGGATATGCTCACCTCATGTACGCTTTGATAAATAAAGTAACTTATGCATAATAATAACAATAAAATAGGAGAATAATATGCCAACAGTAAACGACATCACCGTCCTTAATATCGACGAAACCCCTTACGCAGTGGAATCACTGTCAGAAGAAGTACAAGCCTTAGTGGATGTGTACAATAACTGGAACCGCAAAGAATCTGATGCGCGTGGCGAATTAGCTATTCTTCAAGCCGCTAAACAAACACTTTCTGCACAAATTGTGAATAAAGTACGCGAAGAAACAGCGGCTGCTGTAGAAGCGGAAGCAATGACAGGAGACAACACGGATGCTAGTACAGCAAATGTTACATCCGCCGAAGAGGCAGAAGCGGCACCTGAATAAGTTTCGTTTCAGTTAAAATCATCAAAATCCCCATTTAAGGGGATTTTTTTTGGTCTACAAAAATGTAACTTCATAATCTGAAACGCATAAATAGTAAAGAATATACACAATCTTAGGAAATATTATGTCTTTATTGAAAACCTTTATAGAAGATGCTGCGGCTGGTGCTGTCGGCGCTGGTGCAATATCCACTGGTGGCGGTCACGAAACCGTAGCAGACTACAAACCAAAACGCAAAAAGAAACGTATGAAAGAAGGTACATTATTTTCTGGCGGTGTTGTTAATGGTGAGAAGCGAAATGTATTGAAGCGTGTCATGAACATGGAAACTGTAAACGCGAAGAAGGGGTTTTTAGAATCTCTTGGTGTTGACCATGGTAAGAATGATTTTGATGCGTCGGACGTTCTATCTAAGATAGATTCAGCACAAAACCAAGAAAAGCTAAACGACGATACTGTAGCCTTTGGTTTAGAAGATGACGAGGGAAATCTTGTCAAGGTATATGTAAAGACAGACCAAGCAGAAGAATTTGAAAATACACTATCATCTATGTTAGCTGGTGCACTAGCCAACGATGCTGACCCCGATGCAGAAAATGCCAACGCCAAAGAAATAGCCGAAGTATTATATGAATTAAAAGACAAGTTTGATATTGTTGATGTAGAATGGCCGGGTATCGAAACAGACGAAGAAGAAGAACAAGAAGTTGTAGACCCTACACAAGCTGGTGGTGTTGCTCCTGGTGGTGAACTGGGCGCCGAAGGCGGCAATGGTGATAGTGGTGGTGGCGAAGCAGCCGATGATTTAGGTCTTGATGGCGGCGGCGAAGAAGGTTTGGGTCTTGATGGCGAAGAAGGTGGCGACATGGAAGCGGACGATGGTGCTAAATCCGCACTACAAGATGTCATCGATGTTATGAAGGCGGACGCAGAAGCGAAAATGGCTGATGCCAACGCTCGAGAAGCAGAGGCGCGTGCCAAAGAAGCGGAATATGCAGCGCAGGGCGCTGCATCAAAGGTAAAACGCGAAGAACAAGTCTATGACATGGAAGCGGCAGAAAAGGACGATAAAGACCGTAAGAAGGAAGGCGAACAACAAGCCAAGCTTGCACGATTCCAACATTCAAAAGCCCAAGACTCTGAAGCCAATCTTTCGTTTGAATCTACCAAAACAGAAGAAGATGACGGGAGCGAAGAAATTACTTTAACGGAATTAACTGAACTTATATTTAAAAATCTAAGACATCAGGGATAATTGTGGCTAAGAAAAAGTTAAGCAAAAAAGCAGATACACAAAACCTTGGTCTATTCAAGGAAACACTATCTGTATTGTTTGATTTGCATCCTATTACAATCGGGCGCATTATGGCTATCGTTAGTAATAGTGAAGATAAGTTAAATGTTAAAACATATATTGCAAGAGATAAAGCCGGTCCACGGGCTGTAGCATGGTTACGAAAAGCTATAGAATATGCAAGGCATGAAGGTAGTCAGAAACACGAAACAGATGACGATGAATTTGAGTTAACAAAAGAGCCAGATTTAGAATCTTCTGCACGGAATGAACGACCAAAATTTGAACCACAGGAAGATGAATTAGACATGGAAAAGCCAATCAAAGAATGTACATTTAGAGATTACCTAATGGAATTGCAAGTTAGTGATGACCCAGCACAAGCATTGCAAGATGTCAAGACTGCTGCCAGAAATCCCGACAGATATACAAAACAGCGAAATGCAGATATAGTTCAAAAACAGCGCGAAGTCCAACAAGCAAAAGATGACCCGAATCAAAGCGAGAAACTACAACTAATACAAGCCGAAAAACAAACGGCAATGCGCAGAAAGCGTTTAGCCGATAAAGAAAAACAGGAAATCGGTGCGGATACTAACGAACGCCCAGTGGCGGGGATGGCATAATGAAAGTTGATGAGTTACTTTATGACTGCGAATGTGTTATGGTAGATGAAGATGATAACATCTTAGATGAAGCTGCCGTAAGACAGTGGAAGAAAACTGCCAAAGGCAGAACAATGAAATACCGTTGCTTATCTGGCCCTAAAAAGGGCAGGCTGGTTTCTAAACCTGGTGGTTGTGCAACAAGAAAAGACCCTAAAAGAAAACGTATTGGTAAAAAAGTAATGCGCTCCAAGAAGGGCATCATTGCTCGCAAATCTGCTATATCCAAACGTAAGGGTATTAGTAAGATGTTGAGAAAGTTAAACGCACGTTTAATGGGCAAAACCTAAAGAAGTAAAACAATGAAAAAGAAAATACTGATTATGGGATTACCGGGTTCCGGTAAGTCCACGTTGGCGCGTGCACTATTAGATATAATAGATTCAGCAATTTATTGGAATGCTGATAATGTACGCACAGCAATAAATCCACATCTTGGTTTCTCTACGGAAGATAGAATTAAACAAGCAGAAACAATGAAATGGTTATCGGATAAAGTAGTAGAATCTGGTAACTTGTGTGTTATAGATTTTATATGCCCTACACCAGAAACGCGCCGTGCTTTTAATAGCGATGGCGCGTTTGTAGTTTGGGTTGATAGAATTGAGAAAAGTAGGTTTGATGATACAAACAAACTATTCATTCCACCAGAAGACTTTGATTATAGGGTTACAGAAGATTCTGGTGAGCCTATAAGGGTTGCTGGTGAAATATCCCAAATTCTATTTGGGGGTTAATAAAAATATCAATCAGTAGCCAGGATTCTGTATAACGGTAATCATTCGTCTATTGGCCGCTACCCGTTTATTATAAGGTGAAACTTCCCTAAAACTGTTTGCGTTGCAAGCCACGTTAGTAGTACAAACGAATTTCTTCTCCTACCAGTTTCGAGCCTGTCCTGAGCTTCCTCACCGTAGTGCGATTACCCAGATTGATATTTAATTCTTATACACAGCCTGTTGGTTTAGGCAAGCCGCCATATTTTGATATAGGTTTCATTGGACCAGTGTTCCACTGCTTAAACAAAATCTTTTTATCAATACCAACATGCTTTGCGAATTTACGAATTGGTGGTACTACGCCTTCTTCTTCATAGAACTCGCGGGCACTTATAATCTGTGCCCACATGTCATCGGAAAGTTCTACATCATCAGCTGCAGCCATAGCCTTACCGATGTCCTCTGACCAATCGTCACGGTCAACTAAATAACCGTTACCATCACGTTCTACATTTTCAATGTTCATAATACCACCTCTTCTTTATGTTTACGAAATAATGTCTGTTGCAACTTCCTTGGCGTTATCATCAACTGAACCAGTATCCGATAAATCCAGACTTGCAGAGGCGTACATTGCTTTAGTGTTTAATGCATCACCTTTGCTCATTGTTCGCAACGAACCAACATATGCTGTTGCTGTTGCTGTTCCAGCTGCGATACCGCGCGCTCCGTTACCAAAACTAAGCGAATCTTCTGCCGCAAAACCATAAGATGCACCAGTTGAAATTGCATCTTGGTTAGATGCAAGGAATAAAAATTCCCAACCTGCTTCTTTGCGTTCCGTGATTAAATCAAATATTTTATCACGTGTCCACTCGCTGCTGGAATTTTCGCCGCCATCGGTTACGATAACCACGATTGTTTTGCCGTCATCGGTATTGTACTTAGGCGCATCACCTACAACTAAACCGATAGCATCCAAAAGTGCTGTGCTGCCGCGAGGGTGTAATTCGTATTCTTTTGCTTCATTGATATCAACTTGGTCACAAAATGTATTAACCACACTATCAAATTCAACGATAGTCAAATTTGCTGCGCCAAGGTCGGCTTGTTCTTTAATGAACGAGTTAAGACCGCCTTGTGCGTCTTCGCGAATACTTCCCATTGAGCCTGAACGGTCAACAATACATACGATTTCGTCTGTACCTGTTGCTTTTCCTGCTGCTTTAATTTTTGCGTTTACTTTGTCTTTTGCTTCTTGAAATAAATCTTCTGACATATTTTTCTCCTATATGATATATTGTTATACTACTATATATCATTGGGAGAAAGAGGCTTATGCGTTAGTCATCGTCGTCTTTCATTCCGGGGAAGTTTGGATAGTCATGAAACTGTGCATCGTCAACCATCTGACAAAGCATGCGCTTCGCGAATTCTTTACCCATTGTTTCGCTATCGCAGCGAAGGACGCCTTTCTCGTCTGTGTAAAAATATAGTTGACCGAAGCCACAATCCTTCGCTGTCCATTCAAACAACACAGATTCGGTAGGTGAGCAAGAATCTTCAATTTTTTCAAATGACTTCCGTAAATTATAATAACAGTCGTGACCGTCTTTGTCCAATCTAGTTACTGGGTCGTACTTAGGCTTCTTTGTTGCCATGCTTTTCACACCTCGTTGCTATTAACCATTCACCGACGCGCATTGTCGTGCCGGGTTCGCCGCACACATCACAGATAGTAAAAGACTTTTCTTCTGCTATCGCGATTAATTTATGTATTTCGTCGTGTTGGTCTTGTGGGAGTATGTCAGGCAGAATGCCTATGTAGTATCGCAACCCACCAAATTTTTCTTTAACTTGGTCGATTGTATAAAGCGGGTAAATTTTTGATATGTCTTCATCTAGTTCGAGTACTAGCTCATTCCAGCCTTCGCGCATATGCGAGCCGCACTGCATCGCGGCGTATACAATACGATGATGTATTTCTTCTGGATAATTATCTACCAGTGGGTCGAAGTCTGGTGCCGTACCCAAATTGGGGCTGTTCGTACCCAAATTGGGGCTGTTCGTACCCAAATTGGGTATGTCCTTGTTTCGCTTATCGAATAGTTTCGTTACCGAATGGTCGGCAGGAAGACGTATTTGGGTTGTCATGATTATATATTTGCGTCCGGGATGAAATCAAGGTCACCATAACAGTTAGCAGCTTCTTCATCTGAAAGTTTGTCTTGTGTTAACTTAACAAATTCTTCTGTAGATGCAATGTACGCAACTGAATGTGAAATTTTATAATCCATCTGTTCGTAAGATTCTTCGTGCTCTGCTTCTACTATGAATTCTATAACACAAGTCATATCTGCTGGTATTTGCATCGTGTTTACCTAATGTTGATTGATTTGGTGGTCCTCCTTGGACTCGAACCAAGATAAGCCCAATTATGAGTTGGGGGCACTAAACCAGTTGTGCTAAAGGACCAGAAAGGATGACTATAACAGGAAGTAACCTAAAAGTCAAGAGAAATTTGGTGCGCTAAGGGGGACTTGAACCCCCACTGCCGAAGCACTAGTACCTTAAACTAGCGTGGCTACCGATTCCACCACAAGCGTGTTTGTTTATTTAATAATCTGAATATTCCTTACACTTACCTTCCTTTTCACATTTCATGAGGTGGGTAAGATGTTCTTCGTCTACCTTAGTGCCAGCTATACAAGACGATATGATGTATTCTGCACCTACCGATGGTAGGTCAGGCTCTGGTGGGAATTCTTCAACGTTACCTAATGCTATTTGCTTTTCGCAATACAGTATCTCTGCCATAACATCTTCTTTGGTTGTACATGGTGGGCAGCTGCGGATGTCGAATTTAAAATCAATTAAACCCTCCGCGCGTTGGTCTTCAAACCATTCATTAAATTCTTCTTCAATTGTCATCACTATCCCTCATCATTCTCGCCAGACCAAATTCTTCTGTCCAACTTTTTAGTAATTCGTTTTTGTCTAAATTGTAATGTTCCGCTACGTATGGTAGCGCAGCCATCATGCGAGTCGTTGGGTTTGGTTCTGAACCTATACCCAATGTTTCATTCAGGACGATATGGTTATATTGATAAAAGTCATCGAGGGTTCTGGGAGCAAATAGTCCAAGGTCTTCTTCTTTCACCCCTGTCATTTGTGGGACACATACGTAATAGTTTTTAATTACTAAATCTTTTTGTATAAACATTTTATTTTCCTATATAATCGTATTCGAAATTAATCTTAAACGTCCATGTAGTTGGTTCTGTTTGGTTTATCAATTTATAACCTGTAAATCTGTCATCAACAATAATTGAACCTATTGCCTTACCGAATAATATTCTTAATAGAGGATTAAATAAAATCTTTCTATAACTTCTATGCGAAATAACTTTTCCGTCTTTAAAAACTAATCCAGTTTGAAACATGTTATCCTCTTGGCTGTGGTACAGGGACTTGAACCCCGAATGCCAGAATCAAAATCTGGTGCCTTAGTCCACTTGGCGACACCCCAATTGTTTATTTGTGTTGGTCTTTTAACTCTTGAAACCAAGACTTTTCCTTCATGGTATTATTAATTCTACCAGAGAACCTATCCCACACTGTCCAGCATTCAGGACAGCACCAATAACTGATACCATCGTAGGTTTCGTCTTCGATTCCTATAAGCCGCGAAAAATATTCTTTCCCACCAAACATTTCCCGTTGCTCTTCTGGAATTTTAGAATCACGCAAATCTGCATTACAGTGTGGACAAGTTTCTTCGTAAGACATTATTTTCGCCAGTCCAAATTTTTTCTTAGTGCTAAGAGATTTTTGTGCGATACTATATCATCAGCAAGAATCATATCTCTTGCTTCATTAATACATTCACCGAGCCAGTTTTTGCCTTTCCAGTTTGATGGATTATCTATACCGGGTGCGTTCACACCCAGTCCAATTCCCCAAATCTTATCATAGGGGCTTGCTTCAACAAAGAAGTTACCTTTGTGTTCCATTAAAAAATCAAAATAGTCAGCGTTTTGTGTGAATTTATTATAGTTTGCTAATGTCACAAAATCTTTTGCTACTTCATTCCAAACCTCTGGTACAAAATTTTCAACTTTACGACCAAGCTTCTTTTGCTTTGCCGGGTCAGACTCAATCATAATCAATTCGTATGTTTTGTCGTCGTTAAAAATTTTGGCTTTTGCTGCCATCATAAATTGTTCTGCGGTATTGAAAGTCTCGCCGAATTCCTCAAACGGTGCAATCATCCACTGTGAACAGTGACCACCCCAAAAGAAATGATAATCGGGGCTATCATAAGCCGATAAATCTTTATCCAAATCCATATATATTCCTCTATTTTTATTATTTTATTCTACGTTTACTAGTAGTGTGTTTGTTTTCCGCAAACTCTATAAAATCGTCCAAATTATCAAACGCATCTGCGTGAACGTCAATGTCGTGAAATACAGAATCAGAATCCCACGAAAATCTATACCGCCAGAGTTCTACACCATAATGTGATGTGCGAATTCTTGCCGCACTTCCGTATTCTACAACTCTATATTCTTTAGTAGTTCCGGGTTCGGTTACATAAAGCTTTGACCATCGGTCAGCCTGCTCACCTGGCGTTTCATCTTCTGGTGGATATGGTTCAAGTTCGTTAACGTATCGTTCTATTAGAACGCGCTTCTTAAGCGTTCTAACGTAAACATATTCACCATCACGATAATCCACAACCGCAATCATGTCATCGACAAAATCTTTACCGATGTTATTTAATATTCGAACCTTTTCGCCGACCTTCGGATATCTATTCATATAATTATTGTATCATATGTACATATGATTAGTCAACCGTTTAAAAATCGACTAATCATATGTACGGCCAATCGTTATGTGTTGTTTCCAATTAGATGGGAAACCAAATTCATCACGAATCTGTTTCAGTAATGGACAGTCAACTTCAACAAACCAATAGTGGTCTGGTCGGTCATTGTCTGTAGTATCACCCGACTGTCTTACGTGATGCTTGTATTTAAATTCAATACGTTGTCCATCATACTTCTTCCAAAGATGACGAAGGTGTTCTGGTGGTTTTTCGCCACGGATGATAGAAATGTGGGCATCCCAAGAAGGTTGTTTCAGGTCTAACCATAATTCTTTCTTGACCCACCAACGGAAGTAACGCGTAATCTCGCGGTCAATTTCTACAACTGCCCACCAGTTTGTTCGTTTTTTCATCCCCCCTCGGTATGGGTTGTATTTAATGTACCCATAACCTGTGTGCCACATTGTTCATTCCTCGTATCGGTCTTTCTGCCATTTGCGTTGTGCTTTTGCAGATGACAATGTTAATCGTGCACACAGTTCCTGTGAGCGTGTAGTGTCGTCTTGTGAACCTGCACCAGACGGAACCGTATATGTTTTTCTTGCGGTGTTCATGAATAGGTTAAAGAACCCAAATCGTAATGCATTATTAAGAACACCATCATACAAATCCGATTTTTCTTCACGTAGTTGCGTCAACACTTCTACTGGATGAATCGGTCTGTTAACACCCAACATTTCTTTATGCGAAATAAGGTCAATAATGGGCGATTCGCTAAACTTACCCTCGCACATCTGCCAGCGTTTTAAGCTACGACGCATGGCGTCAGCTTCTTTTTCGTCCATGCTGGCAAAGTCACTAAATTTATCAAGTCCAGTGGTGTCGTTTGGGTCGAGGTCTTTATCGAGGTCTTTGGTGAATTCGTCAACGTTTATATCACCAATCAGGACATCATCTTCATTGTTCCACCATCTACCATATTCTGTTTTTGTAACTATACCTTCATAAACATCTTTACGAACAACTATGTGATTAATGCGACATACTTCTGGTCCATTAAAACACGGTATTGGGTTTTTAATATGCAGAATACCATCATGGTCAAGGTCAAACATTTCAACAACATCAAACCCTTCTTTGGTTATCGCTTTTTGTGTGTAATCGTTCTCATCTTGAAATTCTTCCCTTTCGGATAAATTTTCGCGAATGGCATCAACTATAATATCAAACGCCGGTCCATGACAATTTTCAACGGAGCCGTAATCGTTATATGTTCCACTAAATGTTAGTGGTATTGGTGACCAAATAGAATCAGGACGACAATATGATGTGTCTTCTCTTCCGAAGCTGCCTGACCTTAAAAGGATTACTTCAACTTCTTCCTGCCAATGAATCGGTAAGTTCGTTACTGCACACGTGTGATTCCAACATCCCATAATATTTCTCTTAGTCTAATTTACTTGCAGCTGCAGCTAGAGTTAATAATGTGTCTTTGGCATTAATCCATTCGTCATCACTATCCGGGGTGCAATACCACCATTCGTTTATTTCATTAATCAAAATCATGGCTGTTAATTCACCAGTATCAGATAATATTAGATTGTGATGCTGGTTACCCTCTAAGGGAAACATCTCAGTTGCTACTTCTAAAAACTTGGTAATAGTTTTAACGTCTACCATAATATTTTCTCTTAATCAGTTACTAAAAATTGTCCACACGCGGCCTTCACTTCAGACCCTGCCGAAATTTGAACTTTGATGTGTGGGTGGACTTCCATTAATCTTTTAATGATGTTGGGGAAGTTATCACTTTCGTGAATGTACGTAGACACTTCACAAGTGTTATACCGAAGGATACGAAGTTCATAATTTTGTAATTCGTACTTTTCAATTAAAGCAATAAGTGCTTCTATTTCTTCATCAGTATCGTTAAAACCATCCATAAACATGTGATGGAAAATAACATTATATTTATTTCCTTCTGAATATTCTATCAGTGCAGGTATCGCTTTATCTAACGCCATTGCGTTTGGGATAAGCTTATCGCGCGCCTCCTGTATTGCCGAATGTAGCGAATAGAATAATCTAAATCTACTACGCTCTGGGTAGGTAGCTGCGGTATTACTAAATTCGTCGTTACGGTGTACCAGTATGTCACTGTGTGGATTTAACGGATACTCTTGTAATAAGTTATCTAAAATCTTTAGATGGTTTAACGTACCTTCTACGTTCTTCACCCTTGGCATTACTGTAGATAAATCAACTCCGTCCAGACCGACGGCGTGCTTGCGTGATAAAATATAATTCATCATGCTTATCGTGACAGAACGCACTTTGGTAGTATTAACAAAAGCATCACCCATACCCATCCAGCAAAGCTTTATAAACTTATCTTGTACGTGTGGTAGTTCTTCGTCAGCAGCCGCATAAATTCTTTCTTCAAGGGCTTCAACTAGATTATCAAACAGCGACAATCCATCAATTTTTCTAAACTTCATATTCTTTAACGTCAAGTAACAAAACTGACACTTCATGTAACAGCCTGCTGAGTCTGAAACGAAAACACTGTACTTGTTCCTATCGGATTCGTTTAGCGTAAATGTCCCATCTTCTTCCATGTGGGTATCGCAACTCGAAATGGTTTTGATGGCGGTTTCGCTATGGTCGTCGTGTACAATCTTAACAACGGTTTTATCGTCCGATACTAATAAATCTTTCATATTATTTCTTTCCTGAACGACCAACCACACCAATTGCAATGAACGGTGTAATATGTATCGAGCATACGCATGCGTTACCCGGCATAATTATCGATTTAGAAATGTATAATAGAAATGGGATTATGGGATAGAAGGTGGTTTTGAGGTCGCCCTCACACACTTGTTTTTTGAACATTTTAATATAACCTTTTAGTAATATGCGAAGATGATATCACAGTGGTTAATAAAAAGCAAGGATTATCGTTTGGGGAAGAACTTGTACCATAAAATTATTGCAGAGAATACAATATTAAGGGCGTAGTTAGTTATAAGGGGGATTTGATGTTCTGGATAAATGTATATTAAGGTTAAGATTTCGCCGATGAGCCACATACCCATGAACGACCACGTGATGCCGTCAGAGTGACCATCTTTAATGCTTTGCCATGCCTGTGGTAGTCCACAAAAAGCAAGCAAAGCCGCACCTATCCATCCTATAATTTCCATGAACACCTCTTTGAATTGGCTGGCGTACTTGGAATCGAACCAAGATTACGATATTCAGAGTATCGCGTGATGCCGTTACACTATACGCCAATATTTATAAGTTGATTTTTATGGTGTTTACTCTTAACGCGGAAGACCCAACAGTTATGGTCTTCCCGAAAGTAAATCGCACCAGTGGACTTTCCAATGGTGCGACAAATTTCTTCAAGGGATTCTTTTAGGTTACAGAAAACATAGTAGTTTCCACCAATGCCCATTTTCATGGTGGGGGTGTTAGATGCTAATTTATTTACGCGTGTCATAACACCTCCCATATGATTATATTAATGAATAAACAACAAATGCTAATACTGCAATAATCGCCGCTGCAATTATATACTTTTTAGTGTTCTTTTTAGGTTCTTCATCTACTACATCTTGAACAACTGGTGGCTCAACGACCTCTACTACAGCAGTGGTGGGTTCTTCTAAACCAGTACCAATACGTAGTGGTTCTAAGAACTTTGCGCCAAATAAATCGGCGGAGCCATCAAGTTCTGGACGTTGCGAGTATCCATATTTTACCATGGCGCCGTTCATTATATCAATCACATCTTTATATGTGATGTCATAGTTGTTGTTTTTTAAAGTATCAACAAGGTAATAAGTTGCTGCGCCCATAAATTTGCCACCAATCCACGCATCGGCGCTGGTCTGTTGTGATTGGCAGCCACTAATAAGTAATCCCGTTTGATTAACTTGTCTTGATTGTACAGAGCGTGGTTTAACTTCAAGGTCAAGACCTCTACCGCGATTAGCAATATCTGCTGGCATTGGTAAGAATCGTGCGCCTTTAACTGGGTCAGCCACTAACGCGCGTGTTTCACCAAGTCCAAGTGGCTGGTATTGATTTAGTTGGTCAAGACCGCTGCCTGAGTTACAACAATCCAAAAGAACTGTAAGGTTAACGCCATTAGGAACTTTATCGAAAATACGCTTTAAGTCGTCGTCGCGAATGATTTTATCGCGCCAGTTAAAATCGACAGGGCAAATAACTTCATCCTTGCCATCTGGCTCATAATCTGCGTCATCATAATTTTGGTTTACCATTTGTGAACCATGACCAGAGTATGAGAACCAAAGCACATCACCGGGTTCGGCGCCATCGACCAACCATTCAAGGCGTTCCAACATTGCAGCCGTGGTTGCTGATGCATCGGTTAACATTCTACGATTTTTGGCATCCGTAAAACCAAAATGATTTGTTAAAGTATCTGCAATAAGGTTTGCATCATTTACACATCCATTCAGTGGATATGACGTTCCCGGATAGTTTATCCCAACAATAAGCGCACGACGTTTCATAAAAATTCTCCATAATATTATGGGAATATTTATCAATTAAGTTACTTTTTGGTACTCGGTATCGATTTCTTTTTGTAAAATCAAATATTTTTTTACGGTTGATGCTCGACTTCGACCAGAACCATTCTTTCTACCGCGCCACGTAGGTGTTTGTGAATGACAATTTGGACACAATGCTTCTACATTATTTCTATCATTGTTTTCGTTGTTGCCGTCTTTATGTTCATATTCAAGAGTGATTAGTTTACCATTCCATTCATCAATGCCACATTTTTTACAATGACCCGATTGTTCTAAAATCACCCTAAGTCTTTTTCCTTGAATACCTATAACCGCCCATTCTTGCGTCATAAGGGACTTGAAATAATTTTCGGAATTGTATGGGCTTTGTTCTTGTAGAATTTTACCCTTAAGTTTCTTATCATCATCAGTCAATGAATTCCAATATTTTTTATTGGCAAGGCTTTTCTTTTTACGGGTTTCTTCGGTAAACTTTCTGCTATTTGCACATGTTCTGGAGCAATAAACACCAGACTTTTCATGTTCTTCTTTACATTTTGGACATATTTTCATAATCAATTGAACCTTCTTTTTGGTTGTATTTATAATACAGGTTCAATTGTGTGCGAATTGGTGCCCCTATCAGGATTCAAACCTGAACTACCCAGTAATCGGCTGGTACGGAGGTATAAACTCCGGGTGCTATCAGTTACACTATAGGGGCGATTTTATTTTTTGAACTTATCACGATATGCAACTTGTAAGGATGTTATGATATGCTCTTCAGTTAATGGTACACTATTTGGGTCATCCGTTAGAATAATATTTTCTGTTGCTAAATGTTTTTTAATATTGTTGGTTGTCACTCTGGCGCCAACTAAATAGCCGTGTGCAATCCCCGCAATCTTTGCATCAAGAACTTTTTCGTCCATCCCTTCCATCATCCCAGCAAGCAGGCATTCTACATCTATGTCTTGTTCACGCGGCATCATTATATTCCACTTTTTGTGTGTTGTTTGGCAGTCCGTGAGGGATTTGAACCCCCAATGTCTTTCGACGGCTATTTTGGAGACAGCTGCAATGCCAGATTATGCGAACGGACCATATTTATTTGGCAGGCTTTCAGGGAATCGAACCCCGGTCAAAACGTTTGGAATGTCTTATGTTACCACTACACCAAAAGCCCATTGAATTGTGCCCCACATTTATCAGACCAGCGAGTTGTGCAGGTCACCGACCCAAGGTCGGGGGATTGAGGCATCCCGTGGCGACTACTTTAACTTATTAACTACCATTCTTCTACCATGCATCCAGTGCTTGACTGTATTTACATGGTTTTTTCTAACAAATTTTCCAGCGGAAGTTCTAAACTTACTCATCGGAAAGCTATCTGCGAGGCGTACAACGTAGCCTTCGCTTTCATTATATTGTGAATCATCCCACAAATCTTTGATAATGTCAACATCAAATATTCCATCGTATAGTACTGGAACAATTTTAATATCTGGATGAAGAATGCTAAACCATTCTTTGGTGTCGTCCCACGATAAGCATTCGTTCTTATCGTCCCAAATTGAAAAACCATAAAAGTATGATTCGAGCAGGTCGTATGAAATTGAATGTTCAGCAAACATATTTTCACCACATACCCGCCAATCTTTTGGAATTTCAAAACTAAAGTTTGACCAAAAGTTTTTAACCCAATTACGACTTTCGTGGTTAGCACTATCAACAGCACGAGCATGAATGTGATTGGTGTACATTGTGGTGTTTTCACCATCAAGCTTTTCAGTAACGATAACACGCTGCCCAACGAATGAATCCATGTTGGTCATTTGTTTGTCATCATCGTTCATTCCTGCCGACCATGGTAAGTGGTATGTTCGTGGGTACTTAACGTAACCAGTGAACAGTCCAAGGACTCCGCCCTTACCCATAATCTTTTGAACGCTTTCATCAAAGAACAATTCACCCTTTAAGCGTTGACCATTGGGTAACACAATGTTTCCCCATTTGTCATAGGCTTGGTCGGTGTATAGGTGTTCAGGAATAACAAACTTTTCAATACCACACGCTTCACGAACTTCTTCAACCGATATGGTTGTCATTTCACAAGCAAAGTGATGTTCTTCACACACCGAAGCACCATTACTAAGATAGTAACCGTAGTCATTCCATAATCTGCGTTCAATTATATGATGTGCGTCCACTGCAGGTTTGGTGCAGAATACACATATATGATTGTCCCGTTCGAAAACGCCATCGCGGAATTCGGCATGGGTGAGTAACTTGCCCACATCGTTCACCTATTGGATTGGAGGAGAGCATGGGATTTGAACCCATGGTGAAGAATTTTAGTCCTCCACACTTCGTTTCCAACGAAGCACAATAAGCCGCTCTGTCAGCTCTCCAATTATTGCTGCATTCTTTTTTTGAATGCCATGCTGGCAGCTTTTAATGCCGCCACCCATTTAAATTTATACGTTCTATCGATACCATATACTGCGTATCTCATCATAATACTTCGTCCGTTATATCTATATAGTTGCCTTCTTGATAGGCAACTACCATTTCGATAACTTCTTTTAAGTATTCTTTTACATCCCCTGCGCGAAGTTCTTTTGGGCAAATGCTTGTTAAAATCATATTTACATTCCTAATAGTTCAGCTTTTTTATAAGCCGATTGAATTCTGTCCTTACTTATCTTGAAGTATTTCTCGTCCTGTTCTATTCCAATAAACTGCCTACCAGTATTTGCGGCTGCAACTCCTGTGGAACCAGACCCCATAGTATTGTCAAGTACAATATCACCTTCATTTGAATAGGTCTTAATTAAGTATTCGAGCAGCTTAACAGGTTTCTGTGTAGGATGCAAGGCGGATTTTTGTTTATCGGTGGGGAATACCAACACATCACGTGGATATCGTTCCGTAGAACCACCACCAGACACCCCTGTTTGCGTTTTCCCGTAGATTTCACCATCATCCTGATGCTTCGTATAACTATTGACAGGCGTGTGTCCTGTGGTCTTCTGTGGGTTGTAGGTGGGTAAAGAATTGTAGAAAACCATGATATTTTCATGCGCCTTCATTGGCATTCGGTTGGCATTCAGGTGACCAGTTGCGGTGGTCTTTTCCCATATCCACTCATACCTTAAATCTTTTAGATTACTTTGTCCCAAAATTATATTAAATGGTACTTGTGCGAACAAAAGAATGGCTGCGTTCGGTTTTGTAATAAAAGCATAATGGTTCCACAATTTACCCAAATCTATTACAGAATCCCATTTACAGTTCGTGGTGCCAAATGGCAAATCACAGAGAACTAAATCAACGGAATTGTCTTCTACATAAGATAATATTTCAAGGCAATCGCCATGGTAAAGTGTGTGGTTCATTAGAACAGTATATCAAGAATTTATTATACTGTCAAGAATTGGAGGAAGATGTGGGATTTGAACCCACGTGGAACACTCTCGCATCCCCATCAGTTTTCAAAACTGCGCCGATAAGCCAGACTCCAGGCAATCTTCCAGTATTTTATTGTTGTGGAAACTTCTGTTCCACACCAGTATCGTCCATCATTTTAACAATCCGCTGTAACGACCCACGTATTCTATTAAGGTTACCCATTACACGGGATTTGTTTCTTGTTCTTGAAGCACTGTCTGGCATTTTATTCAAAATTGTTATGGCTTTTTTAACTGCTACCATTTGTTTAACAGCGTTTTCTAAAGCTGTGTTAACTTCATCGTCTTCGGGGAAAGCATTCTGTTTAATGCCAGCATCTGCCATACCCGGTTGTGGTATTCTATCAGCTTGGGCATTGGGCATACCATAATCTTCATTTAACTGTGTCATAATAGTATTAAAGCTTTCTAATACTTCAGCGTATTCCGCTTCAAGTTCTTCGTCGGTATAGTTAATATTTTTAACTTGTTCAAGTAACATTTTATTCTCCAATATATCATACTATTTATACGTATGATATATTGTAGGCACAAAAAAGCCCACTTGAGTGGGCTTTAATATTTCTTAAAAGCTAAGTTTAAGCTGCAACTACTACAGTAATACTATCAGTTACTACTTGTCCGCCGTTTGTAACGGTAGCAGTAAGCGTAAAGGTACCTGTACCAGTAAACGTAACCGCTGTTGGGCTTCCATTAGCAGCAGAAAAACCTGTTCCTGCTGAAGACCATACAACATCAGCTGAAGAAACCGCACCCAAATCGTCAGTTACTTTAGCAGTAGCTGTGAATGGGAATTCTGCTGGTGAACCAGCTAATGAAAAACTAGCACCTGATGTTGGTGATGTAATTTGTACCGTGTGAATAAGACCTTCAACACCGAAACGTCCTTTTTTAGCTTTAATTCTTGATGACATGCCCGGCATAGTCTTTCTCCTTAATATTTGTTTAAATTTCAATAGTATTTATGCTTTTTATACAAAACTACTACATTTATTTGGCACCCCCAGAAAGAGTTGAACTTTCCATCTGTGGTTCGAAGCCACTGAGTCAGCCGCTGATAGGGGTATTGTTTGGAGGAAGTGGTGGGATTCGAACCCACGTGCCCGTTAGAACTGTTCCTTAGCAGGGAACCGCAATTGACCGCTCTGCCACACTTCCAAAATTATTTTATTCGCCTGAACAGCGTTTGCTCCATTTCTTCAACATAAAACTGAAGTATGGGTTTTCTGAATCTTCATTTCATTCCCCCGAATTTGGAGCGAGTAAAGGGAATCGAACCCTCATCTTAGCGTTGGCAACGCCATGTACTACCGTTGTACTATACTCGCAATGTTCTTTTATATTTATACTTCCGTCGCGATTTTCATGTACGAATATAAGTCTTTGTGTCGTTTCTTTAATACCCGCATCAGAAATACGTAGGCGTAGGCTTCACCCTTGGATTCTGAATCATATTCATATATGGTGTATTGGATATCGAGGCGGGTTTTATTCCATTCGTCGTACAATATGTGAAGGTCTACAAGGTTGGTGCATGCACTCAAATCTGAAATCGCCTGACGGATTACCGCCATAGCGTGTATGGAATCTAATTCGTGGGCTGTCAGCGTTCCCAAAACGTCGTTGTTTTGGTACGTATCGTAAGGGCAAGACAGTTGAAGGTTTAGTTTAATAGCTTCGACCTTCAAATCTTTCATGAAATTGTTAACTAAAGTAGTATCCATACTACTATTTATTGCATCTATGCGGGAAATTTCCGTATACTGCACTGAACTTTCCGCATAGCTTTCTTTGTTGGTACCCCACCTCGGAGTCGAACCGAGAAACATATCACTACGTTTTGAGCGTAGCCGCTTTACCAAATTGCGTAGCGGGGCATAGAAAAAGGGCACCCACTGGGTGCCCTTTTAGTTTCTTGCTTTTGAACTTAATTACTTAGCGTGGTACGGTAACCAATGGTTTTATACCATCACCACCAGTGAAGTCAAGGATACATGTATTTGTAGGACATGCTTTTACCATTGCTTCCAGTTCTTTAATGCGCATGATATTTGGCGTTAACGATGAAGATAGTGCTATGTTAGCCAATGCTTCTTGTTCCTTAATTTGAACTTCTTTTTCTTTAGCTTCAAATTCTTTTTCTTTCTTGATGTTGACCTGAATAGACTCTTCAAGAGTTTTGTCAGTTTTTGCCTGTTTGATAATTACACGGGAAACTGTGAAAACACCAGGGTCAGAAGCATCGAGAACTTCCTGAAGATTTGATTTAATGGCTGCGCGCAATAAGTCACGTTCCTTATGGATATCTAAAGAATCCAACTGCGCAGTGGCTTTGTAAACCGAAGTGCGTGCCTGTGATTGCACAAGACCATATGCGGGATACCAGTACCCGGCAACTTTGCGGTGGGCGTTGGCATATTTTGTCTTCAAAGAAGGGGCGTACTGTTTTACGTCAGCGGTATACCAAATCTCAACATCCAAATCTTCCATAGAAAGGTTATCACCAGCCTTTGGTGTCATGTCATTAAGTGGTATCATGATTTCTTTACCGACCCATTCTTCTACGTCAGAAGTAACGGCTACGTAGAAACCTTCACTTACGGTTTCGGGTTCAACTTGGCTGTCCCAAGTAGTCCGAACACCCGTGTTGTTGGTATCGATGGCGCCACAACCTACCATAGTAACTGGTAGCACGGCAAGTGTCATAAGTTTAAGTATATTTTTCATCTGTATTTCCTATGTTATGATGTTAACCAGTTTCAAGAACAAAAATTATTGTCGAAACGATTAACGATAAAATTGCTGCGACTGTTAACTTACCTGCTACTTTAATATCATTTTTTGTGATATATTTGTAACCAAAAATAAGTGCAGACATCAGCGTGAATAAAACTAAAAACAGTAGACCAGCTCGCATTACGCTACTCCCCGTGCCTCTAATACACTACGCGCACGATAATGCCATTTGCGTTTGTCGTTAGACTCAAGCACTGCTTGGAGTTCTTCATTAGACATAGCAATGGCAGATTTACCAGATTTTCTAGTTCCAATACGAAGTTTCATCGGAACCTTTTGGCGACGGATAACCCCGTCAATTTTTGTAACCTTAGTACTTTTGGGCATTTATTTAACCTTTTTAAGTTTAGATGCAATCGTAACATATATCTACGTATGTGTCAAGTAATTTTACCAGTAATCATACATTGCGTCGCGGATGAATGGGATAAACATTGGTTCATCGTTACAATTATGTACTGAGCGATTAAGGATAGCTTTATTTTTGCTGCGAAGTTGGCGGTTCTTGGAACGAACGAAATATGCAGGTACACCCCAAGACCATGTATCGGAATCGGAATGATAATATGCTAGAGCGTGTTTAAGTTCTTTGTCTTTTAAGAAACGACGGTGCCAATCATAACCATCAGTGCTAAGTTCAACTAGGTCATCTTCGTAAGTGCAACCGAATTCTTCATAAGAATTCTTTCTTCTGTATGTTCTGGACATTTTAATTCTCCTCGTGAAATTTCCGAGTGTGAATCAAAGTTGTGGTAAATTTTCATATTACGTTCTACGTTGGCTGGTACCATCTGGATGATGGTGACCATGTTCATAAAAGTATTTATTGCGCTTGCGAAACTTACCATTTACCCAAAACCCCCAACGTCGCCGTTCTGGTCCTGTGATAACTAAAGTCCAACAATGTTTCGTTAATAACTTAACGCTGTGTTGATGTTCTGCCTTTCGATATTTTATATTACCTGCGGAACAGATTTCGTTTCCGTCTGGTGAAACATCTTCGTATTTACCCCAAAGGATAAATGTAAGGAACGACCAAGCATGGTCATGTGGATGTCGCAAGTCATCGGAGTGTTTCCAATGATGTAACCTAAATGATATGAATCCTAAATCAATAACCCATCGTGTAAGATAAGGGTCATTCTTTAAACCAAGTTTTTCGTTCTATGTAAATTTCATTGTCTGCGACTCCGCATTAAGTGTTAAGTTTATGTCTTCATCTAGCTCAACAGTTGAATGCACTGCTGTAGTTAAAATTGTTTCTGGCTGTATTTCAATTTTACAAAATCTGTATGAGCATGGAGTATAGTGAAAATCTTTCTTATATACTTCATAATCCTTTCTAGCATTGTGGTATGAATGGAAACGATATGGTCTACCGTAACCTCCCCACGTGTGCCAGATATTGTAAACTGGATGTAATTCTTCTACTATCCATTTTTCAATGGCATTCATTCAGAATACATCGAGGCTATATGGCATGGTATGCTGCCTATAACTGGTACATCACCAAATAGTGATATCTTGGATACCTGAACAACACGTTCTGAGTTTGCCTGTGTAGGGCAAGGTAGTGTATCGTTCCAGTTATATCGCTTATGAATTACACCACTACCATCGAGTGGGATTAAAACCATTGTAGCTATCATACTATACCTTTACTTATCAAAACAAAAATGGTGCGTCAGGGGGACTGGATACCTAATGTTACGATTTGCAAATCGTTACACCCATTCTTCAGGTCAAGAGCCTGCTGCCTTACCTAGCACGTTGACGACATCGGCCTAATGCCTACTATACTAAGTTGTTAGACTACATACGCATAAATTGGTCCCCGTGGCGGGAATCTAACCATCGGTCAGTTTCAGCACCGGTTCAGTAGATATCGCCACTGAATAATAAGCCTTCACTTTCCTACACGACCTCTACCTAGTTTTAACACATACGGCAGCGCTCTTACAAACTGAGCTACACGGGGATTGTTTGTATACTATACTACATTGTAACCTATTTGTCAAGTCTTTTTTCAATAGTTTCGTCAAGTATAGCAAAACTTAAAAATGTAGTAAATAATGCTATAGCGAATATAGCTGCCGCAGCAACTAAAAATTGAATAGATACAGCCATTAAAATTAAAGCCACAGTCCAAACATTCTTAACAATTTCTTGTTTCTTTTTATAGATGAATGTTTGTCTTCTATCGTTTCCAGAAAGATATGGGCTGTTTTTACACGATACCACGCGTATCGCTTTGTCTAAAAATAAAATTACTAAATCCAATGGGTTCATAATTCTATTTAGTATTGGAGCGGGGGACGGGATTCGAACCCGCATGTCTTGCGACGGTAGTTTGGAAAACTACGAGGCTACCAACTGCCCGACACCCGCAAACAAAAAGGCAGACCATTATAGGTCTGCCTTTTGATTTACTTATTACTTCTATTTCCTATCACCGAACACATGCTTCTCGATGCGCTCGTATGTTCCGCCAAGGTGGTTATAAATCGTTCTACCGATGCGATACAAGAAGTCACCGAAGAATGTACCAACAATACTAAACGGCCAATGTCCAATCCATGCCATTATTCTTGCTTTGTTGTTACGCGCGTAAGAGTTGCGTGGTCGTTCCGTTTTACCCTTTTCTTTCATGGCATCGCGTACATTGATAAGATTTAAGTACCACTTGAAAAGTGACCAGATTCCGCCGAGGATGAAGTATCCAAAGAAGAACAAGAGAACCCCGCCGAAGTTTTGCCACATAAGCACGAACGGATTCATGTTACCAGCTAACCAAACCAAGATGCCCGTACCAATCACCATCATGGCAGTACCGAATGTTGCACTTTCGTTTTCTACTAATGCTGCGTCAATGAGACACAATATAACAAAAATACCTAAGCCCCACCACGGCCACAATAGTAGCCCCGTAAATAGTCCAAGTGTGAAATCCATAATTTTACCTCTTTGTTTAATATTTTATTTTAGCCAATTAATTATTTTGAAGTGGTTGGCAGGACACTTCAGAAAGTACGTTATAAATTCTAAACAGGCGCCAGCGGAACCACTGCACCGTAATATCACATCTTGAAAGCTGGTCGGGAATTGCCGCTTCAACTTCTTCTGGATAATATACTGTACCGCTTTCAAAGAAGCGGATGACAGACTTCACAGAATTTTCGCGTATGTGATAGTAGTTTGCGTTTTCGTCGGTACATGGGAGCACAGGACAGCCCTTAGCAATGAAGACATCTTCTTCGTGTGCGCCGGGTGCTGGTCCAGCACCTGTCATGTATACACCAAGTTCTTGGCGCTCAGTCAATACACCCAAACCGTCGCGGCCAAAGTCCCACGTTTCTGGAAGTACATGAAAAACAGTAAGCCACGTCGATACAACTAATATCGGTACAGCAACTGCCGCTGCTTTTTTGTGGTTAACTTCACCGTTGGTATAAGCCATTTTTTTAAATGCCCACACATAGAAGTTCGCAATAACACGCAATGGTGGTATGAAGAACTTAACTACGGGGTGAAACCATTTAACGTAAGTTAGTTTTATGATTGTGACAGCATCATCAATCCAAGTAAACTGCATTGCAAAGTTTACGGTACCTTGTAGAAAATTACCTATACTATATAGAAACTTCATCATTAGCCTCAAATGTTAAGTCAAAATTGATACCGGTGTATGTTGCTACGATGCTACCGCCTTCTGGGTGATTTAAAACGATGTCGGCTACTTTACGCTCAAGATTATTACCAATGTATTTTAATACCTGACGTGAGCCTTCTTCTGTCTTATACTTGTGCTCGACAAGTTTCTTGATACTACCTTCGTCAAGAACAACAGTTACGTTGGTGCGCTTCTCAAGAAGCGCATTCATCTTCTTAATTTCTCTGCGGACAATGGCTTCGATATGTTCTTTTAATAAAGCATTGAACAATAAAAAATCATCTACGCGGTTAATCAATTCCTGCGGGAAGATTGCGCGCAGTTCTTCGATGATTATTTCGCGGGTTGATTCCAATCTAGGGTCAACACCATCCAGTGACAAGTGTTGTGCAATATTAGTTGTCAACAGTACGATTGTGTTACTAAAGTCAACAGTACCAAGCTCGTCTGATAATCTACCCTTGTCCAATACTTGCAATAAAATCTTGAAGATATCTGGGTGGGCTTTCTCAACTTCGTCCAGCAATATAACCTGATAAGGCTTTTTGCGCACGGCATTTGTTAACGCGCCACCTGCACCATAACCTGCATAGCCGGGTGGGGCGCCAATCAATTTAGATATGGTGTGCTTTTCCATAAACTCTGACATGTCAAAGGATGTAAAATTATCACGGTCACCAAATAATGTTTCTGCAAGGATTTCACCAAGGTATGTTTTACCAACGCCAGATGAACCAAGTAAAATGAAACCACCTATTGGTTGGTTAGGTTCTTTCAAACCTGCGTGAGCACGTTTGATGGCACCAGAAATAACCTCGACGGCTTCATCCTGACCATATATGTGTTTCTTCATTGTGGCTTCGATAGCCATAACTTTTTCTGATTCGTTGTCGTTCAGGTCACCTGATGGGATACCAGAGATATCACTAAAGATGGAACGGACATCGGAAATAGAAAGTGTCAAACTTGTATTCACTTCGTTCTTGACAGCTTCAATGGCTGGCATAATACGATTCAATTCAGTCTTAATATTGCGAAGCATTTCTTCGGCTTCGCGGGTTTCAGACGATTTAGCAATCGACATATCGTATGAATCAATATCGCGTTCAACGTCAAGTTCTTCGACAAGGCGCTCTTTTGTTTTTTCTGCTTCATCTACAAGAATTTTTTCATTCTTCAACTTCAACAGTTCGGCTTCATTCTTATCTCTATTCAAAGATTGCAAACGACGGACTGCATCTTTCCATGCTTCTGCGTTGGCGCCGTCCTGAGTCTTTTCTGTAATGAATCGACTTGCAATACTGTCGAGCATACGCAAAGCGCGTGCAGGCTGTTCGCGTTGGTAGATAGAAAGACTTGGGTAAGCCAGTGTTAGTTCAACAACTTCTTCGGCGGCATCTTGTGCAATCGCAAGACCTTGATGATGACCTTCAAGAACCTTGCTACGGATATCGATTATACTAAGCGTATCGTCGCGTTCTGCTGGTTCTTTATTTAATACGGTAAATAATTCTTCAATGTCTGAATGACATTCAAGAACATCGGTTAATTTTGAATTCATGCCGGGGACTTGACGTACCATCCAAATACATTGGAATGTACCTTTTCGAAGTTCGGACATAAATGACGAGATAACGCCGGGGACATTATGGTCTTCAATCGCTTCAAGAAAATCATTAGCGTCTTCGACAACTAGAACGTTACATCCAGGATTATCTAATTCTTTAACAATCTCTTTTATGTTGGCACGAATTGTATCTTCATCGCCTGCGAATGCTTGACAAACATCCATTAAGAAAAACTCGCGGCTAATCATGTGTAATGGTAACGCGATGCTTGATGTTTCTGGGTCTTCGTTTTGTGCTTGTGCAAGACCGAAGATATTTGCAGTTTTACCTACACCAGAGCGACCAACATATATGATGTTGTTGTAATCGTTCTGACCAAGGATTGAAGCAATTTCTGCCGCATCACCCGGACCGATAAAGGAAAAATCCGATTGTTCGGTTTTAAGGATTACATCAAGGTTATTCAATAATTCTGACATCATATTCTCTTATGTGGAATTTTTTAGAAAACATCTGGTGGGTACGATTACCCACCAGATTGTTAAGGACTTACTCTGCGGTTGATTCTGCTGCTAACTGCTCGTTAACTTTAGATTCAATTTCGCGTGCATCTTCTGCGACCTGACGAAGACCGTCAATAGTGGCATTGAGTTCACCAACCAGCTCGCGGCGTTCCATTGCGATGTCAACGGCAACGTTGTTCTTGTCGTCCATTGCGGCTGTAATGTCAGCAATAACTGCTGTCAGACTACCGATGGTGTCGTTGCGTCCCGCTTTAACGGCAAGGCTACGTTCAAATTCGTTCGTAAGCTGACCAAATGTTTCTTTCGCTTCGTTCATATATTGACCTTTGGAAATGATAGCCTGTGCTAACGTACCAAGTGTTTGTGCGCGGTTAAGCATTACCATACCAGACGCCGAAGCAGTTGTTGTTGCCATTAATAATTGTTCATCTGCGTCAGATAAACCATCATTCAATTGGTCGCGTAGTGCCAGTAGTACAACTTCAATTTTTTGAACTTCAGAAGAAATCATTGTAACCGAAGCCATCGTGCCAGTTGTTTCTGATACAAACAAGTCGCCAGCGCGTGCAATCTTATCATCTTCAAGTTGTGCTAAAGAAGACTTATCGGATTCTTTGTTAGCTTTTTTGAACTTGCTAAGTTTCTGTGCAGAAACATCGCTTGCTTCCATCAGTGCATTACTAAGAATAGCAACCTGTTCGCGGATGTTTACATTAACATCCAAACCATTATCCACATCACCCATAAGCTGTTCAAGCTGGTCGCGAACCTGCGTCATTACATTTTCAGTGTCGTCAATGTATTGAAGTGTTTGATTCGCCAGCGATGTAAGCTGTTCTTTAAACTCAGGCGAAGCGATGTCCAAAATCTGTGTGATTTGAACGTGAATTTTATAGCCTTCTGATTCTGTCAATAAGGTTAGAGCTTCTTCCGCTAATTCTTTCGCAGCTACTGTTTGTGTAATTACTTCTTCCGATGCGGCGAGGTCTTTATTTAATTTAGACTTGCGTTCACGGGTTTCTTTAATTTCTGCTTGTACACCAGGACGTAAAGATGCTAAGAACTTTCCAGCAGAGGCTCTTTCATCTTGCTGCGCTTCGATGATTGAACGATTAATTTCATTATGATTAATGCGTTCAGCAGCTGAGGCGTCTTTCGCTTCTGCTAGTGCGTCAACCATTGCAAGGCGGTCGGTTTCACGAGTCTTCGATTCGAGTAGTGCTGTAACTAACTGCTCTTCACCACCAACTTTTTTGATAAGGTCATCAACCGTACCAAGTTTGCCTTTTAGGTCCGAACGACCTTCACTAATTTTGTGATAGTTATCGAAAACTTCTTGCATGCTTTCTTTTAATTTGTTGAGTGGATTATCGCGTGTAAATTCGATTGATTTGCGATTATGGGCGGTGAAACGATTCAACAATTCTTTAACGATGTTTTTGACATGCACCATATGTACCGCACTGGCTTCAACAGCTTCTTTACTGGATAGGTCAACAGTGAGCATTGCAACAATCTTTTCCATACGTTCTTCGAACGGAATAGTATTATCTTCAAGGACGGCGTAGACTTCATTGCCTGTTAAATCGATTGTTTTGACTACCGTTTTCTTTTCGTCTTTCTTTTTAGACCGACGACGGTATTTGTCCAAGGATGAACGTTTTTCTTTCTTTTCATTTTTTGTATCTAATTGTAGGTCGGTCATTACTTTCACTCGGTTTGTTGATTAAGTAAGGGAAGTATAACCTAATTAGCAAGGATTGTCAAGTGATTTTGACAGAATAACCTAAATTTGGTGCGCCGGGCGGGATTCGAACCCGCACGCCCTTCCGGACAGGAGAATCTAAACCTCCCGAGACTACCAATTCCAACACCAGCGCATGATTTTTACCTTATAATTCTACCCAAATACCATCCATCTGGAATGGGAGATTTTTTGTTGATTTTTTTGTTGAGTTTGCCATTGGTAATCCACCTCCTACCATATTGCGAATTTTTGTTTCCTTCTTGATGAATAGTATTCGCCCGACCAATTTTTTGTTTTGTCTCTTCTGTGTGTGATTTACCCAACCAATTGGGAACTACTGGTTTTCTTTTTTTGGTTGCATAAGCAATTTTGGCTGTAGTGGAAATTTTATCACATACCATATTTCTATAGTCTTTGTCATTTGCCATTCTTGATTTATGTATAAGTCCGGGCTTTTGTAATAACTCTTTTGATTTTGTGGAGTTGTTCAGTCCATGTTCATTTACATAATCAAATCCACCTCTGCCGCCGCGCGTTAAATTCATACATAGTTCTTGTGTTAATAATTCTTTATTAACTATTTCTTCTTCGCGGAGCTTTAACAATTTCCTATCTGGTAAATATTCTAATATTTCACAAACATGATTTTCTTTGCCATACTTATTAATAGAATACCACAACTTTTTACCAGAACCGATGTATCCATCATCTATATCATTCGTGGAATGCATGCCAATATAAAATTTGTCATTTAATATATTGGTTGTTTTATAGATGTAATAATAACGCTTTTGTTTTCTCGACATAATTGTTCCTCTTTGATGTATTTATCAAAGAGGAACAAAAGTTCAACTGGCGACCCGTAGGGGAATCGAACCCCTGTCCTCGCGCAGACAACGCGTTATAATACCATTATACGAACAGGCCAAATGTTTTGTGCGGGGTGGGGGAGTCGAACCCTACTTCAGCCGTCCAAAGTAATTAAGAATATTCAGCCGACCCATGCTCCTCGTTCGATACAAGGCGGTTTGCCAGTTTTCCTAACCCCGCATATTTTAGTCATGGGCGGCAACTCCACAGCGCAAAACAGTAACCTAAATACTTGCCCGACGCAGTCTTCCAAATTTCCCAAGGTATGAGCAAGGTACGATGTAAGGTCGATACTACACTAAGTGTTTGACTAAAAATTGGCACCCATGGCAGGGTTCGAACCTGCGTGTATCCAATTAACCTTTCAACACGTTCGTAGCGTGAGGGTATACATGGGCATTGTTTTGGATAGAAAGGCAACGTGACATTTCCGCTCTAATTGCGTGGTGTGAGAGGTTATCTTCCTAATTGGGCTAAACGTGCGCGTAGTTGGCGCAGCATTTGAATATCATAAGCAGTTGCAGTACCATTATTGACTTTTGCTTGGTAATATGTAATCTGTTGTTGAATTTCTTGAACATACATGTCCGTTGACATGCCTGATTGTGCGTTGCGTACATACATGGTTCCAAATAATACAAACAATACAAGAAGTGCTATAATTACTTTTTTCATGACAGTACCTATATGTGTTCTGATTTAGTTTCCAACCTGAGTTTCTTGGCTTTAAGTTCACGAAGCCTACGTTCTATATTAGTCTTCTGTGCCTTATCGTAGTTATCAGCCGTATTTAGTTGGATTTCAATTTCTAGGCGCATTAAATCATCTTCGTAGCGCATTATGGTAACTGAAAGGATTTCTATGGAAATGGAATCTGCTTTATGTTCAAGTTCGTCTTCGGTGACAAATTCGTCCATCTTCTGATAAACACCATATGTGGCACTACCGAGGGTGACGAAAATCGTCAACAAGGTTGCAATGGTTGTCAGTGGGTTATCTTTAGCGGCTTTGAACATAAAATTCTCCTGTATGGAGTATTTATGTTAAAATGTAAATATACCTTTACGGTTATAAATGCAGAATATACCTTTACGATTATATTTGGTGGAACTAGTCCGATTCGAACGGACGTCCCCGGTACTTCACACCGGTGCTATGCCTACTCAGCTACAGTTCCTTGATTTTTTTATTTCGGTAAACCCTCGACTTTTATATTACTATAATAGTCTTCGGCGTTTTCGATTGTTGCTTTACCATAACGGGTCATAAGGGTGACTAATGGTTGGAACGTTGTTGCATCAACAACCACGCCAGCAGACATTAATGGAATATATGGGCAATATATATACCCAGCATCAACTTCACCGTTGCCGCCCTTATAGCCAACGAGTATTTCATCGTCGGGAAAATTTAATGCAGAAAATACGCGGATGCCGCCATTGATTTTTCCTGTCAGCATCAAGTCTGACATATACCCACTTGGGTGTGATGTGTCAGCCTCAAAATTCATTTTTTTAGATTCTGAAATTAGTGTTGCGGTTGCAGAAGATACCACTATAAAATTACCAGCCCCACGGCGGGTTTTTCTTGCAATTTCATTACAATGCCGGTTTATCCCAATCGATAAAAGCATCTCCTTAGTTTCTTCTGTACCCTCAAGTTTAATGACATCTGCATCGCCACCCAATATTTTTAGATTTTCGATAATCTCTGCATTTATTTCTTGTGAAATTTCTCGTGAAAGAGCCTGAATCATTTCGGCTTCTATATTTAGTCCATGGAAGGCGACAAGGTCTTGGGAAGCTTCGATTGTCCATCCAGCTTGTAACTTACGCGCGCCAGCTTCAACTGCTTGTTTAATAATTTCAAGGGTGATTTTTCTGCCGGGTTTATCCCAATCCAACGCACCAACTTCTTCTGTATCATCTTCATCTTCAGCTTTATCTGTGGCTTTATATTGTAACGTATACGCCAATCCAACTGGTCCATTCATTGGCTGTACACCAACGAGATGCCTTGCAGGAAAATCGGCAAAAATTCTACGCACAATAGGAATCAGTAGTTTGGTAAATCCAGAAATATCAGTAGAGGATGTGCAGGTTGCTTCGTGCGAACGATTATATACATTTTGATTATTCAATACTGATTCAACTAGAACGCGCTCTGTACCTTCAAGACCTTCAAGTAAAACGAAAAGGGTTTCTTCCCATTCAAACTCTTGAACAACATCTTCAATCAATTCTTTTTTAAGTATCGCCAAACTTTCTGCGTCAGATACAAGTTCAAAAGCTTCATTCCAAGACAGCTCATTAGTAGCTTTATAAATCTTTTCCGATACTTCATGGAAGATTTCTTCGGCAGTGAAAACATTCTCCGCAATGAACTCCGCGCGCTTCGCCGCAGCACGTAAAAGTACTTGCTTTAAATCTTGACCTTGGATTCGCAAAAACGTTTGACGTAATCTTGATAGTTTATTTTGGTATTTCATATTAATTCTCGTAAATTCATTATATTTACATGTATTTACAAGAGTTAAAATTGGACATACCAATCAATTTGGTGAAGCGTTTTTGTATCTAGCCAACAACTTATTAACATATTCGCGACTACAGCCATACATATCTGCTATTTTTTGTT
>VAPL011018850.1_pt1 | contig 36595 bp, 36 predicted proteins | sample 3395061 | NCBI WGS metagenome assembly VAPL01 (sample SAMN08290444, study PRJNA428436) | hydrothermal vent metagenome | isolation source: Deep-sea hydrothermal vent chimney 2 | place: Pacific Ocean: Juan De Fuca Ridge | depth 2182 m m | reverse complement strand
CAGACCCCTTTGTTTTTTAAAAAGTGTGGCGTAATTTATCATGAGAGCCCCGCCCATATTTGGACATCGGATGTCCAAATATGGGCGGGGGCTGTTATAAGTGACGTCACATTCTTTGTTGTGGAAACTAAACTTCAACGAGATGCAAATTATTTTTTAGTGGAAAATCACCGTGTCCTTCTTTGATACCGTTGCGGTAAGCACATCTCCCTCGTGTATCTTTCCATCAATAATTCCCATTGCAAGCTCATCCATGAGCTGTGTCTGCAAAGCGCGCTTAAGCGGACGTGCGCCAAACGCCACGTCATATCCTTTTTTCAAAAGAAGGTCATATACTTTTTTGTCTACTGTAAGCGTTATCTTTTTTTCACGCGCAAGAAGCCCAACCAGCTCGTCAACCTGAAGTTTAATAATTTCTTTGAGCATTGACTTGCTTAACGCATTAAACAATACAATATCATCAATGCGATTCAAAAACTCCGGGCGAAAATGTTTATGCACAATCGCCATAACCTCTTTTTCAAGTGCTTCAGGTTTGCCTGAAAAATCAAGCATAATCTCACTCCCAAGGTTTGAGGTCATAACGATGAGTGAGTGCGAGAAAGTAACCGTTCTTCCCTGCCCGTCCGTAAGGCGCCCATCATCAAGAACTTGCAACAATATATTAAAAACATCTGGGTGCGCTTTTTCTATTTCATCAAGTAGTATCACAGCATATGGGCGCCTGCGTATCGGCTCTGTTAATTGTCCGCCTTCTTCGTATCCAACATACCCCGGAGGCGCACCGATAAGTCGCGAAACAGAATGGCGCTCCATGTATTCGCTCATGTCAATGCGAATCATTGCGTCTTTATCATCAAACAAAATCTCCGCCAATGTTCTTGCAAGCTCCGTTTTCCCGACGCCTGTCGGACCGAGAAATAAAAATGAACCGATTGGTTTTTTCACGTCTTTTAATCCCGCGCGCGCTCTTCTGATTGCGCGCGACACGGTTGCAATCGCTTTTTCTTGACCCACAACATGCTCTGATAATTCTTCTTCAAGGTGTACGAGTTTTTGCGCCTCTCCTTCAATGAGTTTTGCCACGGGAATGCCGGTCCAACGTGCCACCACACGCGCGATGTCTTCTTCCGTTACTTCTTCACGTACCAATCGCTCTTTCCCCGGAATGGCGTTTATCTTTTTTTGCATCGCTTCAAGTTCCTTTTCTTTTTTTGGAAGCGTACCATATCGAATTTCCGCCGCCTTCGCCAAATCGCCTTCTCGCTCTGCCGTTTCCGCTCCCACTTTCAAATCCTCAATATCTTTTGAAAGACTGTGCACTTGATGAATAAGCTCTCTTTGCTTTTCCCATCTCGCTTTCTTTCCATCAAAATCCTCCTTGAGCGACGCTATCTTTTTCTCCACTTCCGCAAGCCGTTCTTTGCCTTCTTTCCCTTTTTCTTTTTTCAATGCCTCACGCTCCACCGCCAATTTCAAAAGAGTTCTGTGCATTTGATCAAGCTCTATGGGCATGCTTTCAATTTCCATTTTGAGGGTGGAGGTTGCCTCATCAATAAGATCTACAGCCTTGTCCGGCAGGAAACGCTCTGTGATGTAGCGCGCCGATAGGCGCGCGGCGGCGACAAGTGCAGTATCCATGATGCGAACACCGTGATGTATTTCATATTTTTCTTTGAGCCCGCGCAAGATGGCGATGGAATCATCAATGGACGGCTCTCCAACATACACCGGTTGGAACCTGCGTTCAAGTGCTTGGTCTTTTTCAATGTATTGCCTGTATTCGTCCAGAGTTGTCGCTCCGATTAGATGTAACTTCCCTCGCGCAAGTAATGGCTTGAGCATGTTTGCCGCGTCAACCGCCCCGTCTGCCTTTCCGGCGCCAACGATAGTGTGCAACTCATCTACAAATAAAATAATATTCCCTTCTGATTTTTCAACTTCTTTCAAAAGTGTTTGTAACCTTTCTTCAAATTCTCCCCTGAATTTTGCCCCGGCAAGCAGTGCCGAAATCTCAAGCCCAACAAGACGCCTCCCTTTCAAAGAGTCCGGGACATCTCCCGACACAATCCTTTGCGCGAGCCCTTCCACAATGGCTGTCTTGCCAACGCCCGGATCACCGATGAGTACTGGATTATTTTTTCTTCTGCGAGACAGCACCTGCATAACGCGACGAATTTCATCATCACGCCCGATAACTGGGTCAAGCTCTCCTTGCTGCGCAAGCGTAGTGAAATCTTGACCGTATTTTTTGAGAACATCGTAAGTATTTTCCGGGTTGGGAGTTTGCACATGTGCGCCACCGCGAATAATCGGAATATTCTTTTTTAGCTCACCGCAAGTTACTTTGTGATTTTCAAGAACAGATTTCACCTCTGGAGATACGTCACACATGCCGAGAATAAGATGCTCTGTGCTTATGTATTCATCGGAAAGTGAAGATGCTTCGTGTGCACTCTTTTCCAACGCCTGTTGCAACTGTGGAGATATGCGTGGTTGCGCATCACCTTGCAAGGTTGCCTGCTTTTGTAGGTGGTCGGTAATGTCGCGCATAATCTCCGCAATGTTCCCACCTGATTTCTCAATGAGTGGTGCAACGATAGTATCCGTCTGCTCCATCAGTGCGGAAAAAAGATGTATCGGCTCCACTTGTGCGTGATGAGCAGAATGTGCCATATTAACCGCACGCGTAAATGCTTCTTTTGAACGCTCCGTAAGTTTTTCAATTAGTGAATCCATGGTGCTGTGTTATGTATAACAGTATAAAACAACCCGATGCCATGTTGCAAGACTGCAAAAGACAATTATCGGACATCGGATGTCCGATAATCCAGGCGTCGCTAATTATTGTAAAAGAAACCCCGCCCAAACTAAAAAAACCTATCATCATTTCGAAGATCTCCATTTTGCAACTCCTTCTTCTCATCCTCACGACGAGGATGTTCTGTATTTAGAATATCGCCAATCCATAACCTGGTCAACTTTTTGTAAAATCATCACCTCTTGTCAGTTTCGGATAGCTCAAGATTTCAAAATCATTATGCTATGTAAAAATGAATATTTATTGTATGATATTCGTATGATATATCTCATCGGTGGAACCCCACGCACAGGGAAGACAACGCTTGCTCAAATGATTTTAGAAAGAAAACAGATTCCTTTCGTTCCCACGGATGTGCTCACTCATGCGCTTGATTGCGCGTATCCGAAGCTCAGCATTCGCTCCGATGGATGGGGTACCATACCGGACATGTTTTATCCATATCTTCGGGAGTTTGTTAAATGGTCAGAACTTGCCATGCCTAACTACGTCATTGAGGGAGACTCTTTCTTCCCCAAACATGCACATCGCCTTTCTGGAAAATTTGAAATAAAAAGTGTATTTCTTGGAACAAGCGATATTCGTCTTGAAGACATACTCGCATTTGCCGGTCATAATGATTGGGTAAAAGAACGCTCCAAACAATATCAGAAACAGCTTCCACAAGAGCTCGTAAAGAAGAGCGCCATGATTAAGAAAGGTGCGGATAAATACGACATCCCTTATTTTGATATGGCTCCAAACAGAAAAGCCGGGCTTGAAGCCGCATACGCAAGCTTGTTTTCTTAATCATCCGAGAACACCAACCACACGAATTTGCTGCGGGACTAGGACTCGAACCTAGATTACTTGGACCAGAACCAAGTGTCCTACCATTAGACGATCCCGCAATTACATTAACGATACCCAAAAGTGTGAGTAATTTCAAGTTTTTGAGTTTGATTTTTCTAGCCCTCGCCCACACGTCCGTGCTTACGCACGGGCGCGTGGGCGAGGGCTACGCCTCTATCGTTGAAAACAAATAGGCACCAAGTACCATGAATACTGCCGCCACAGACGTTACCACTACAAAATCTACACCAACCCCAAACTGTGTTACTCCAACAAGGAGCGCTCGCAAAGCATCTACGCCATAGGAAAGAGGGTTAAACGCAACAATATACATAAGTACAGTTGGTATATTGGTAAGAGGGAACAGTGCTCCCGAAAGAAAAAATAACGGCATAAGAAGAAAATTCATAATGAACTGAAACCCCTGTATATCTTCCAAACGCGAAGCCATACCGGTACCAAGTGCCGTAAAAAGTATCGCGATAAGGAACATCATTATGAGTGCGGGTATGACAAGAAACCAATTCTGCACATGAAAACCCATCAAAAGAGAAACGAGAAATATAAATACTCCTTGCCCAAATGCGATTGTTGCACCGCCCAGAGTTCGTCCGAGCATAATGGAAAAACGTGATACCGGCGCAACGAGCGTCTCACGCAAAAAACCAAATTGCCTGTCCCAAATGACAGCGAGCCCGGAAAACATTCCCGAGAAAATTATTGACATACTGATGATGCCCGGCACAAGAAAATCAATATAGTTTCCTTTCCCTGCTTGCGCATACACAGGACCAAGACCATATCCCAATGCAAACAAAAACAACAACGGCTGTGCAAAAGAACCAATGACTCTTGAGCGCGCTCTGTAGTAGCGCTTTATCTGCCTAAGCCAAAGGATATACACAGCATTAATTTCTTGCATAAACATATTATTTCGCAAATGCGCGCATAATACGCGAACGATTGCTGTTGTCACTTCCTTCTTCTCTAATCATTTTCCCGGTAAGAGATAGATATGCTTCTTCCATAGTATCGGCATGTGTTTCTTTTTTTATGGAATCAACCGTACCGTCGGCAATGATAACTCCGTGGTCAATAATGGAAACCAGATTGGCATGTTGGTCCACCTCGTCAAGGTAGTGTGTCGTGAAAAAGACGGTTATTGATTCTGATGTATTCAATGTGTGCACATACTCCCACAAATGATTACGCGTCTGTGGGTCAAGCCCAACTGTTGGTTCGTCCAAAAATAATATGCTGGGGTGATGCAAGAGCCCTCTTGCGATTTCAAGACGTCGCTTCATACCACCTGAAAATCCTTTTACCATGTGGTTGCGACGCTTGGATAATTCAACCATCTCTAAGAGCTCATCAATGCGTTCGTGTCGCAAAGCGCGCGGGACACCGTACAAGACTCCGTGGAATTCCAAATTTTCGTACGCGGTGAGCTCGTCATCAAGTGATGATTCTTGAAACATAACACTAAACAATCTTCGCGCTTCGCTTGGTTTTTGCAATACATCAACACCGGCGACACGAACACTTCCTTTCGTCGGTCGCAAAAGTGTGGTGAGCATTTTTATGGTCGTGGATTTTCCGGCACCATTTGGTCCCAGAAATGCATATATCTCACCCTTGGGCACGGAAAAAGAAATGTCATCAACCGCCGAAAACTCTTTAAAGTTTTTAGAGAGGTGAGTAACTTCAATAATGGGTGAAGTGGACACGATATCTCACATTATACACTATTCCTCCGTACGTTTCTTTCTTCGTCCTATTGCAGAGCGAAGAAACGCTGTAAATAGAGGATGTGGAGAAAGTGGTCGTGCATGAAATTCCGGATGAAATTGTACACCGACCATAAATGGATGATCCTGGCGCGGCAACTCCGCTATCTCCATAAGCACTCCATCCGGAGATGTACCTGAAAATATGAGTCCGCCCTCTTGAAGTTTTCCTATATACTTCGGATTGATCTCATAACGGTGGCGATGTCGCTCAACAAGGCGCTCCTCTTTATATGCACCAAACGCGATGGTTCCTTTTTTTACAACCATATCATAGCCGCCCAAACGCATAGAAGCACCATATTCTTTTTTCTGTATCTTTTCTTTTTGCGAATCCAAAATATCCACAATGGGGTGTGGCGTATGCGAATCAATTTCCACCGTGTGTGCTCCTGTGAGCCCGGCGACATTACGTGCATATTCAATTGCCATAAGTTGCATACCGTAACACAAACCAAAATAAGGAATCTTGCGCGTACGTGCATAATGAATAGCTTTTATTTTTCCTTCAATACCAGACTTCCCAAACCCCCCGGGAACTATAATGCCATCGTAGCGAGCAAGAGTACTCAGAGAAACGCCCTCTTCAAATTGCTTTGCATTAATCCAGTGAATGCGTGGCTTCACATTACACGCAACACCGGAAAACTTGATTGCCTCAATAACCGAAAGATACGCATCGGAGAGAACAAAATCCCCGGTATTAAAATATTTTCCGACAATGGCGATGTCTACCACATCACGCTTCTCATTCATAATGCCACGAGAAAATTTCTTCCATGCGGTCAAGTCGGTCTTTTGCTCATCATGCATATTAAGTGATTTAGTAAGCATTTCCGCAAGTGCATCTTTTTCAAAATTAAGCGGTACTTCATAAATACTTTCAATGTCCGGGGCAGAGATAACGTGGTCTGCCGGAACTGAACATGCAATTGCTATTTTTTCTTTTCTCTTTTTATCAAGCGGGTACTTCCCTCGCGCAATAAGAAAATCCGGTTGTAAACCGCACGCGTTAAGTTGACGCACCGCATTTTGAGTTGGCTTTGTTTTCATCTCTCCGAGCGTTCCGGGGACCGGCAAATAGGACACCATAACATACAGCACATTCCCCGGATACCGTATACCAAGTACGCGGGCAGCCTCAATAAATAATGCATTTTGAAAATCACCAACTGTGCCGCCTATTTCAATAACGGAAACAGTACTTCCATTATGATTTGCCGCCGCTTCCAGCCGATTCAAAATCTCATCGCGCACATGCGGTATGGTTTCAACACATATACCACCATACTCAAGTTCTCTTTCGCGAGAAATAACCGATTGATACACCGTGCCACTTGTCATATAATCTTCCGGGCCTAAATCACGCCCAAGAAAACGTTCATAATTCCCCATATCTTGGTCAGTCTCCAAGCCGGAATCCAAAACAAAAACCTCACCGTGTTCAGTGGGGTTCATGGTGCCCGCATCAACATTAAGATACGGGTCTATTTTTACCAAATTAACTGAAAATCCTTTTGCTTGCAGAAGTAGCCCGATTGATGAGGCAGTAATTCCCTTCCCGACACCGGACATTACTCCGCCGATAATAAAAATATATTTGTGTCCTTCTTTTGACATAATTATGCAGTTAAATATCTCCGAATGGCGATGAAGCTTGCCGTACTGCCAAGGAAGAAGCCGGCGCCGATAATAATTGAAGCGATATACACAGCGTGTTGACGATAATATAGGAAGAAATTAAAACCCCCAAACCACAGCGTTGTTTCTCCACCGATATACCATGTAATTGGAATTAACAATAACAAAACTATAAGCCCCGCTAAAACACCGGCGATGATTCCAGTGATTATAAACGGACCGCGGATGTACGCATTTGAGGCTCCAACAAGACGCATCACGGTAATTTCATCGCGCGAAGTATAAATAACAAGTCGCACGGTGGCAAACGCAATGATAATGGAAGCAAGCGCGAAAATTAGAGCGATTCCGATACCTATCTTTTGAGTTGCGCCGATGGCAAACGTAATACGATTGATAACGGTTTTATTTTGCGCATAATTGACGCGGTCAATTATTGAAGTTCCGTTTGCGGAAAGCGCTGGCCCGGTATTAAGAAACTTCACGATGCTGTCGTACTGCGAAGGGTTCTTTGCAAGAATTGAAATTGACGCATCAAGCGGATTGCTCCCGAGCTCGTTCAACGCCTGCAGTGTCAGCTGGTCGTTTGCATGACGAGCCCTAAACTGTGCTAATGCTTCACTGCGAGAAGTGTAGGTAATGTTGGCGACCTGCGGTAACTGCTTGAGTTTGTTTTGAAACGCGATGATATCATTTGGTGCTGCTGTAGTAACAAAATAAACACTCACATCAACTTTATTTTCAATGGCGGTGAGAGTTTGCTGCAACAACGCCGAAAGAAAAATTAGCATTGAAATAATTCCAAGCGTAACAACCATGATGAGCACCGTTGCAAAAGAAACAATTCCACTGCGAATAAAATTCTTCGCACCGGATGAAAACATTCTACGAAAAGTAATCCACTTCATACAAGCATTATAGGACGTATCCGCCACTTTCATCATCGCGCACTATTTTTCCGCGCTCCATGGTGATGACGCGCCGACCGACCAAATCAACCACCCCCTTGTTGTGAGTGGCGACCAAAATAGTTGTATCAAATTCATTTATCTTTTGCAAAATTTGTACAATTTCGTATGCATTAACCGGGTCAAGATTGCCTGTCGGCTCATCTGCAACGATGACGTCGGGCTGGTTGATAATCGCCCGGCCTATTGCAACACGCTGTTGTTCGCCTCCCGAAAGCTGACGTGGAAAATGGTTTGCCTTTTCAGAAAGATCAACCAGCTCAAGAATGTGCGGAACGTCTGAGGCAATATCTTCGTCCGGTTTTCCCGCCGCCTCCATGGCAAAAGAGATATTTTCATATGCGGTTTTGTGTGGAATGAGGCGGAAATCTTGGAAAATCATTCCTATCTTTCGGCGATACTTATACATCTGCGCACGAGGAAGTTCGTGAATGTTGGCCGACTCAAAAAAAATAGAACCCGTCGTCGGTTTCTCTTCCGCGATAAGCATTTTAAGCAATGTTGTTTTCCCCGCGCCCGAATGACCGACTATGGAAACAAATTCTTTTGGTTTTATGGAGAGAGTAATATCTTCAAGAGCCGGGACCTTATCGCTGTTATATATCTTGGAGACTTTTTCAAAATAAATCATGATTGAATACGGCTTCTCCAGTATAACCCATGGCATGCCATCGCGTCCAACAAGATTGTGCAATACACAAAATACAGAACGTATGCGAGTATGTTTTTATATAATCTACATAAAAACACCCCGGTAAATCATGGATGATTTACCGGGGTGTGGGGTGTATGGCGTGGGCGAGCTCGCCCCATAGTCAGCTCGCCCAGAAAAAGAGGGGGCGACATAATCACAATTAGCAAAAAATTTTAAATCGACAAATAATAACTCCCGCGACGATTACTGTGAGCGCTATGGAAGCGACGGCGGCATACGCCCCGGTCGCTTCCGCGGTGGCAACAGCGCCAGTAATGAAGGTGGGGATGGTAACTACCCCAACTATGACCCTCTCCATTCTGTCATCATTCCGTTCTTTCACTATCAACAGGACGCTCCCTGTCATGAACGAAAGAAATAAAACTCCCCAAAAAACAAAGTACATGATGTGGTGCATAATTCCCACCTCCCTCAATAATCATTTTGACCAACAAACATTGTCGGTCACCGAACGCCTGTTTTAGATAGTGTTCTATTTATCGGCATATGTCAAACTGTGTGTAACTACATATTGTAGCCCAGGGTCGCTAATTAAGAGGACATATAATAACAACCCGGTAAATCATCCATGATTACCGGGTTGTGGGGTGTATGGCGTGGGCAAGCTCATCCCTTCGTTTTCAAATCGCCAAGAAAAGAGCACCGGCCGCAGTCATTAAGACTGCAACACACGACCGCATTAATGGGCTCTCTGGGAGGTTATCCATAGTGTACAAAATAAACAGGGCTGTTGCTATTCCCGCAACCGTTGCTCCTACGGTAGCGACGAACAGTTCGGTCACCAATATGAGAACAGCCATTGTCACCACCCCGGAAACCATTAGCAACGTCGACATACTCGCGAGGGCATATATTTTCTCTTTGTCTGCATCGTTTGTTGCCCTTCTTGCTTTTCTAAAAACGAGAAACAAGAAGATCATTGTGATCAGCCATATACCAAAATACGGGGTGAACGTATCTTGGTGTGTTAGTGCGATATTGCGAACAACCCGCACCACACTTTTTTTTACATCATATACAATACCAACATCTACAACTCGTGTTTTTCTGATGTGGAATAGTCCCTCCCTTGTGTACTTGTCATGCGCCCTTATCGGCACAATAACACCGGGATGCCGGTACGCCTTCTTCCACACATTGCCATAGGCAAGAACGTCCGGCGGAACGACGACCCCCACGTTTTCCCACGATGTCGCCGGGGAAACACGAAGATCGCCGTTGTTCCCCTTCTGAACAGTGGCGGCCGTGGCAACTCCCACAACCGCCAGCAACATCACAATTCCAGACAATCCTGTGAATTTGTGCATGATATTACCCCCATTCTCTCTCAATGATCATTTTGACCAACAAACATTGTCGGTCACCGAACGCCTGTTTTAGATAGTGTTCTACCTATGTAGATATGTCAAGATAAATTTTTTTCCGCATCTATAAAATCGTCCAGGTCGCCCTCAAGCACTGCGTCGGGATTCCCGGACTCACAACCAGTGCGATGGTCTTTTACCATTTTATACGGGTGTAGCACATACGAACGTATCTGACTTCCCCATTCGTTTGCCGTTGTGGTGGCAACGGAGCGTCCTTTTTCTTGTGCAAGCCGTTCCTCTTCTTCCTTCGCAAATATCTTTGCTTTGAGAAGGTTAATCGCTCTTTCACGATTTGCGTGTTGCGAACGTTCACTTGAGATATGTACGGACAGTCCTGTTGGTTTGTGCGTAATGCGTACCGCGGTTTCGCGCTTGTTGACGTTTTGCCCACCTGCGCCACCCGACCTTGCAAATTGTATTTCCAAATCATCTGGATTAAGCTCCACCACATCCGAATGCGTCAATACCGGCAAAACCTCAACAAGTGCGAATGATGTCTGACGTTTTGAGTTTGCATTAAACGGAGAGATACGCACGAGCCGATGCACACCCGCCTCATGCTTGAGTTTTCCATATACACCGCCTCCATGTACCTCAATCATAAAATTACGATATCCACCGTGCTCATTTTCATTTGAATGCAGTTCTGAAACGCCCCAACCACACCGCGACACATAACCCTCATACATGCGCCTCAACATACCCACAAAATCTTCCGCATCATCGCCACCGGCGCCCGCAAGAATTGCAAGCGTTGCGTCGCCACTATCGTGGGGATTGCCTGAATCTCCATTTTTAAGGGACTGATATTCTCGCACTATTTTTTGCGCGTTATCTTTATCTGACCAAAAATCAGGGAGCGCCATAAGCGCTTCCAGTTCAACACGTCTTTCTTCCGGGGAATTATTCATTTACTGACAGTATAGCAAAAGGACTTGCGAAGCTCCACTTATCCGGTTCTTTTTTCATATGCGTACAAATCTACCCGGGACGTGAAAAACAAAAATGATTCCCCGGATTTAAAATATATCAGTGAGTCGCCTCAATGCCTCGTTGTCCATATCATTATCATGATAATTATCAATATGTGTACCAATACACAAAAATCCTATTTTGGAACCTTGTACACAAAACCACATACGCGGGAATTGATTTGCTCGCAAACCTTTTACAGCCAGCTCAATTTTCCACAATGTCCAAATGTCATCCTGTCTTACGCGATGAAGTTTTGCTGGAGCAATTACTCCTTGTGGGTTCTCCGGGTGGAACTGTACCTCACATAATCTTTCAAAAGATTTTAATCCATCTCTTGTGCGGAATCGTCGCTCCAGAGTTGCAATTTCTTTTTCAAATTTAGGATGACTGATAAAATCAATCATGAACAAAATCAGTTCCCCTGTAAAAAGCCAACTCATAAAAAATTTCTCCCTTTTCTTCAGTCCCTATATACGGGGCTTCTGCATGAGTAAGCTTCTCAAGCTCTTTCCCATTTAAGTATCCGTACTTTTTCAGCACTCTATCAAGCATATCTTTTTCTTCCATGGAGAAAACCGACATGTCCGGCTCAATGAGAGATTTATATACTTCTGTTGGATTAAACCCATTCCACTCATCTACAGACTCAATGGTTAGTTTTTTTTGCGTAGCCATCTTTCTTGTGATCCTTTCCAAGGAAATCGGATATGGACCCATGGGTAGTTTTTTATATGTATCACCTATGAAATGCTTTTGATATTTTTCAAAAAAGTCAAAATCAACATAGTAAAGTAACTTCGCGAGTTTCTTTTTCCCACGAATTTCTTTCCCCAATACCGAGGCAAAATACAGTATTACCTGTTCATATTTTTTTGATTGTATAGACATTATATTGTTAAGTATATCAAATCATTCCATTAACATAAAGAAACGTGTGGACAACTTTGATTGCACCCATGGCGCGCTTCACGCGCCATGGGGGGCAACTTTTGGAGCCACCTCCCAGGATTGAACTGGGGACCTACGCGTTACGAGTGCGTCGCTCTACCAACTGAGCTAAGGCGGCATAACATATTTTTACCATAAACTAATTATAGTAAAACATGCTTGAGCCGATGGTCGGGCTTGAACCGACGACCCCGTCCTTACCATGGACGTGCTCTACCAACTGAGCTACATCGGCACCACATTAAATAAACGTGAATATCATTACAATACGACATCTGTAAGAAATTTTCAACGGCAACCTGAATTTAATACTAAATTCAGGTTCAGCCAGCAGATTTGACAGTGGCCTGCATACATGGTAAATTACAGCCCATGACGATTTTCAGCGCAAAGGAGAGATCCACGCAACCAAATCAACAGCCAAACAAATTCATCGTATCACAAATGGCGACAAAAAGCCTTGCGATTGTTGGATTTATTACGCTTGTGATAGCCGGCGTGTTGCTTGCTGTTTATATGGCAAGATTTATACCTTCCATTACCGGAGCCCTTGAGTCCGGGACGGCTTATATGAGCGCAATACTTTCTCCACGACAAAATCAAAGCAACTTGACCGTTATCCCGCAAACGACACTTCCCTTCAGCAAAAATATCGGTGGAGCATTAGGGCAACCAGCCACAAGTACCGTACAAAAAACAACCCACACAATTACAAAGAAAACCTCTCCTGAAAAACATATTTCACACACTCGTAAACATACACGATGGTACGCCACCGGAAAGAAAACCACTTATCAAATATACCCCCGAGGAAAACAAAGTACGACAACCGCTCCGAAATATTATGGACTACCTGATTTGGCAACCACCATCACCGCGGTCGGCTATCTCACTGGCACTTCAACAAGCTCTTTTGTGGTAAGCAACACAATTCCAGCGCACACTCAAGTGGCGGTTAAGTTTAAAATAATGAACCAAGGAACAAATGTTTCCGGACCGTGGAATCTTGAGATACATATTCCGACGGAACTAAACTCAACTTACCCATCCAAAACAATCAAAAGTCTTTTGCCGGGGCAACCGGAAGATTTCATGGTGCACTTCACCAATGCAATAGCCGGGGCAAATAAAAAAATAATTGTCATCGCCGACCCGAAGAATAAAATCAAAGAATCAAACGAAAAAAATAATTCCGCTTCGGTAAGTATTACGGTTTTGGGAAATTAGTACGGCACATAAAGCGTGGCTCCGCCCCAACGCCAATGACGGAAAACAAAAAACCGCGCACCTGGAATCTCATATAACTTAACGCCTATATGAGAAACCAAGCCCAGGGAAACTGCTTCACAAAATAATCCATTTAAGAGCTTATCATATACAAAATTATTGTCAGGCTTTCCGTTTCTCGCCTCATTACACATCAATGGTTGCGTATTGCGCGTTGGTTTGTATGAAATTTTTACGCGATGGCACATCGGTTCCCATGAGAATATCAAAAATACGATCCGCACTTTGCGCATCCTCAATTGTAACTTGTTTTAGCACGCGCCGTGAAGCGTCCATAGTGGTTTCCCATAGCTCGGATGGATTCATTTCTCCAAGCCCTTTGTAACGCTGTACATTTACTTTTGCAGATTTACCTGTCGCGGCTCCTTTTTTATTTTTATCACCATCTTCATTTGCATTTTCACTTTCGGCGCCGGGGGTGTCTTCATCGGTGTTGGTATCTGAACCAACACCAACGTCATCGGGAGATACACTATCGTCCAATACAACGCCTAAGCTTTTTAGTATAGTATTTTTTTCTTCATCGGAATACGCATAGCTTACTTTCTTTCCTTTGCTGACCTTATATAGAGGCGGTTGTGCGATATATATAAAACCACCTTCAATAATCGGCTTAAAATAGCGATAGAAAAGTGTGAGCAACAGTGTGCGAATGTGTGCGCCATCCACATCTGCGTCGGTGGCGATGATAACTTTGTGATAACGCAATTTTGAAATATCAAATACATCTCCGATGGCAGTACCAAGTGCGACAACAAGTGCCCTGATTTCAACGGAAGCAAGCATGCGGTCAATACGTGCCCGCTCCACATTCAAGATTTTACCGCGAAGTGGCAAAATTGCCTGTGTTCTACGGTCGCGCCCCTGCTTGGATGAACCACCGGCTGAGTCCCCCTCAACGATAAACAGTTCCGCTTCATCGGGCGACTTCACTTGACAGTCGGCAAGCTTCCCCGGGAGCGTCATTCCCTCAAGAGCGCCTTTTCGTAACACAGAGTCTTTTGCAGCCTTTGCAGCTTTGCGTGCCTTAAGCGCAAGAAGTACTTTATTTATAATAGATTTCGCATCGTCCGGGTTCTCCTCAAGAAATGAAGTCAGCGCCGAGCCAAACACAGTATTAACCGCACTTTGCGCTTCTACCGACCCCAATTTTACTTTTGTCTGACCCTCAAACTGCACTTCCGGCAATTTAACGGAGATAACGGCGGTAATGCCCTCAAGCACATCATCACCTGTAAAGTTTTCATCTTTTTCTTTCAATAGGTTTGATGCGCGACCATAGGTGTTAAGAGAGCGCGTGAGAGCGGTCTTAAAACCGGTTACGTGTGTACCGCCTTCGCTGTTATATATGTTGTTTGCAAATGCCGTAATGCGCGATGAGATGTCATCTATATATTGAAGTGCGACTTCCACGATAACATTGTCGCGCTCTTTCTCAAGATAAAAGATATTTTTATGCACCGGCGTTTGGTGCCTATTATAAAACGCAATGAGTGCCCGCAGACCACCCTCAAAATAAAAGGTTATCGATGGAACATCAATATTTGTTTCTGACAAAAAGAGCGTGGTGTCTGCAAGAAAATCACCGGGCCCTTCGCGTGCATCTATTGCATGAATGCGAGTACTCTTAACCAAATAAGCTTGCTGGCGCAGATAAGTAACGATTTTTTCCCAATTCCACTCGATGCCTTCTTTGAAAATGGTGGCATCCGGCTTGAAAAAGACGATGGTGCCGTGTGTTTTCGTGGTGCCGATTTTCTTAACTTTCGCACGCGCTATACCCTCTTTATATTCTTGCATATGTATGCCACCATCTTGATGCACCACAACTTTTGTATATTCGGAAAGCGCATTGACAACCGAGGAACCGACACCATGCAAACCACCGGAAACTTTATACGCATTGTTATCAAATTTTCCGCCGGCATGAAGGGTGGTCATGATTGTTTCAAGCGCGGATACTTTTGTTTTGGGATGGATACCAACCGGAATACCATTGCCGTTGTCTGCGATGCGTACAAATCCATCTGGGAGGAGCGCGACTTCAATATGATTACACCTGCCCGCCATTGCCTCATCACGTGAGTTATCAAAAATTTCCCAAATCAGGTGATGCAGACCTTCCGGACCGGTTGTTCCGATATACATTCCCGGGCGCTTTCGCACCGGCTCAAGACCTTCAAGAACTTGAATGGAGGAGGCATCGTATACATCCGCGCCACCCTTGGCGGCGCGGTCCTCCACTCCTTTTTTGTCATCTTTAGTCATATTTTATACTTTCAGTATAGCACATCAGAGTGGTTATTTGTAGACTTGTTACACTATAAAAAAGGGAAACATGCTACAAAACAGGGCGCTCCGGGCCACATGGCCCGGAGCGCCCTGTTTTGTAGCATCTCTTGCTTTTCTGTAGATTGAATAATACACTATCGCACCGTATAACCATCCTCGCCATTGAGCGCGGTGGTTATATTTTCCATTTGAGTATTTATTAACTCATCAGTCAATGTACGATTCGGCGACTCAAACACCAAACGAAAAGCAAAAGAAACACGCCTGTCTTTAGTGAACGAATCAAATCGGTCAGCACGCACCAGAAGCTCTCCCGCGTGCAAGCGAATAATTTCCTCCACCGCATCGCTTGCCGTTCCTTCAGGCGTCCATACCGCTATGTCACGCAATGCAAACGGGTACGATGAATATGGTTTATACGTACCGACAATCTCGCATAGTTTTGGCGTGTACCCTTTGCCAATTGACGCCAGGATGTCAGGTGACAAAATATATTCAACAATTCCCCCGCTCTGCGACAGCGCCTTTGGAGAATGAAGAAGCTCATCAAGCTCCGGGACATCTTCGGAAAGTGAGAGCGCCATCTTTTCATCATTTTTTGTAAAAACTGAACCGATTTCAAAAAGCTTTATCGCGACACCAGGACCAAATACACGTGGTGCATATTGCTTCGCTTGTGTGAGAGCCGTTTCCATATTTTGCATAAGCGTCGTTCGCAACATCGGTTTTGTTTTATCAAATGGATTAGATAAAGCTATATCGCCTTTTTTTGCAAAAGTTTGAGTTGAAATTTCTGTAAATCCATGTTCAACAAGAAAATCTTTGATACACTGTACACCATAATATCTTTCATTGTTTGGTGGTGCTGATATTTTCGGAAGAGTTTCATCTGGGAGAATATCATACCCGGCAAGTCGTCCGACTTCTTCAATGAGATCTTCCGGAATGGTAATATCTGTGCGCTCAAACGGAGGAGTAATTGTAAACGTATCGCCATTCACTTCCGCCGGCAAACCGAGACGCTTAAATATATCGGAAACGGTATCATGCGAAAGAGTAACGCCCAGAACGTTACTTAGGTGAGAAAGAGACAGAGAAACAGCCCCGCCCGCCGCGCCCTCCGGGCGCGGCGGTGTCACCTCATACACATCCGTTACGCCGGCAACAACACCCCCCGCCACATTGGCGATAAGCGCGAGCACATCACGCATACCATACGCCGCGAGTTCGGATGATGGATTATTTTGAAAACGCAACGACGCATCAGTGATGAGGTTTAACTTCTGCGCTGTGCGACGCACGGACGCTCCGTCAAAACTCGCCGACTCAACCACAAGCGAAGTCGTCGCCTCGTCTATCTGCGCCACGCTCCCGCCTTTTATTCCGGCAATACCTATAGGGACATCCGCAACAGCGTCCGAGATGAGAAGTGTTTGTTCCGGGAGCTCATATTTTTCTCCCGTAAGCGTAGTGATATTTTCTCCCGGACGCGCACCTCGTATGCCGATTTTATACACACCATCTTTCTTTGATAGTTTGTCAGCATCAAACGCATGCAATGGCTGCCCGATATTGAGCATGACATAGTTGGTCGCATCCACCACATTATTAATGGAACGTTGCCCAACAGCCTCAAGCGCTTCCCTTAACCACGTGGGGGAAGGTCCAATCTTCACCCCCTTAACATGCGCACCAATGTAGCGAGAACATTTTTGCGTATCTTCAATGTCTACAGCAAGTACATCAAACTTTTCCCAAACCGGCAACTCTTCCCGAAGTGAATCGTGTGAACTTGGTATATCAAGAATCGCCGAAATTTCTTTTGCAATACCGCGATGACACAGGCAATCTGCCGCGCGATTTGGAAGCACATTTACATCAATCAAGTCACCCTCCCTCTCTTCTATTTCAAACGAATGGAAAGTGAGCGCGTCATCAATAACCTCCGCACTTGGCAATGGCGTTTCAAAAAAATTCTGTAACCATTTGTAAGATACCTTCATATAATTTTCTGTTCAAAACCATGTACAAAACGAACATCTCCGGAATGAAAAGGGCGTATGTCCGGAATGTGATATTTCACCATCACCAAACGCTCAATCCCGCCACCAAAAGCAAAGCCCCTGTACCGCGATGAATCAATTCCAACATTTCTCAATACATTTGGGTGCACCATACCGGCTCCGACAACTTCCAGCCAGTTTCCTTTTTCTCCACCACCCTCGGAAAACCATACATCCACCTCAACCGATGGTTCGGTAAATGGAAAATAACTTGGACGAAATCGTACGCGAGCATCGGGGCCGAGATATTCACGAAAGAAAGTGTTGAGTGTTCCCTTGAGGTGAGACATCGTAATATTCTCGCCGACCACCAATCCTTCATTTTGATAAAACTGCGCTTCGTGCGTAGCATCCGTGGCCTCATTTCTAAATACCTTGCCCGGAACAATAATGCGACATGGGGGCGATATGTTGTTTTTCATCTGCTTGGTCATGTAGCGAATTTGCACGGAAGAAGTCTGTGTGCGCAACACGCGCGGTGGATTTTCTTTTGTCCAAAACGTATCTTGCATATCACGCGCAGGATGATCGGCGGGAACGTTTAACGCATCAAAGTTGTGCCACTCATCCTCAAGCTCGGGCCCCGACGCAACGGTAAATCCCATACGCTCAAAAATCATCGCGATGTCGCGTATGGCTATTGTAATAGGGTGTAATTTTCCGACAGACATATTTATTTATATTAAATGACGCTATTGCTTTACTATACGCTATCTTGTAATTAATCTCAAAATTGCAAAGTGTGACGAGAGAAAGAAATCCCGCCACACGAAATCCCGCCCCGCTATTTAGGGAACCCCCTGCCACCCCGGCAGTGGATGGGGGACCCATCCACTGCCGGGGTGGGCTTTATATGAAAAACATCATATGTCTGTTATTATAAGTAACAATGTGGGGACCAAATACCATTGCATATATTTCATTTTTTATTGCACTGTATTTTGAGTCATTCCTATTGGTAACTTTTCTTTCCGAACCGGCGCGCAAGCGTCGGTTCGGCGCTCCACACACGGGCGCCATACCAAACGTGGCAATTATAGTTCCGTGTTGGAACGAAGAGCATACAATCGCCGGAACAACCGACTCACTCTTGGCATTGGAATATCCAAAAGAAAGTCTTTCTATAATTCTTGTGGATGATGGATCAACCGATAACACGGCAAACGTTATGGCGCGCTATGCCGGCAATCCGCGCGTTACAATACACACAAAAGAAAACGGTGGCAAACACACCGCACTAAACGCAGGCATAAAAATCGCACACAGTGCCGACCTCATCGGATGCTTGGATGCCGATTCATTCGTAGAACCGGACGCGCTCATGCTTGCCATTCCAACTTTTAACAGTCCGGAAGTAATGGCGACAACATCTGCCATGTCTATTCACATGCCAAAAGGATTCATACAACACATGCAGTATGCGGAATATATTTTCGGCATCACCATGCGCCACATCCTCTCATCATTAAACAGCCTCTATGTAACACCCGGTCCGTTTTCTTTGTATCGCATGGAAGTATTTAAAAAAATCGGATACTTCTCTCACGGCTATCAAACAGAAGACATGGAGATGGCGCTACGAATGCAAAAGGCACACATGATAATTGAAAACTCGCCACGAGTGCGCGTTTATACAAAAGCCCCCTCAACAATCACCGCGCTCATCAAACAGCGTATGCGGTGGACAAGTGGCTTCTTAAGAAACATGCTGTTTGAATACAGAGGACTGATTGGCAATCCGCGCTATGGAGTGCTTGGAATCGGTGTGTTGCCACTTTCTATCTTTTCAATTCTCACTATTGCGGGTCTGTTTCTATTTTCAATTTTCCAGCTCGCATCAAACATGGTACACATGTTCATCGTATCTCGAGGCATTCCGCTTTCCTATATATTGACCCCACACGCATTTGATTGGTTTTACTTCCCCATTACCACATTGTTACTCATAGGAATTGTTCTTATGTCCATGACAATTATTTTTATGATAATCGGAAAACAAATATCTCACACGAGAGGCAAATTAACAAAAGGCACCATGTCGTACCTTTTGCTGTATTGGATTATCTCGCCCATATGGCTTGTAAGAGCCGTTGCGGACACCATCACAAACACTCGTCATACATGGCGCTAAAAATTCTAATATGAATACTGTCATACGAAATGCCATTATCGCGCTTGGCATCACATTGCTTATCGTTGGTACGATTGTCTATACCGTACACTATATAAATCAGCAACGGCTTTCTGAAATCAACACAATGCAGACACAGCTCTCCACCGACACGCTCTCCTTGGAAACGCAATTCGCACTGCTTGAAAACGCTCCATGCCAAGATATTTCTTCCGACACGGTATTTTCTCACGGACTTTCCACACTTGGCGATAAACTTTCCTTTGCGGAGGGACGTCTCGGTAGCCAGGACCAGCAAGTGGTAGAGCTTAAAAAAGAATACGCACTTCTTGAAATACGTGATTATCTGCTCATGCAAAAATTATCGGCGACATGCCACATCACACCAATCACCGTGCTTTATTTCTATTCAAACACCGGCGATTGTTCTTCTTGCGACCAGGCGGGCTACGCACTTTCGTATCTGCGCAAGACATATCCGCGAATACGAGTATATTCATTTGATTACCACCTCAATCTCGGTGCGTTAAAGACACTCATAGAAGTGAAAAAGATAAAGCCAACTCTTCCGGCGTTTGTCATTCAGAAAAAACGCTTCTATGGCTTCACGTCACTTACACAGCTTGAGCAAGAATTTCCAAAAGACCTGTTTGCAAGTAGCACGGCAACATCCACCGCTACACGCGCGAAATAATATGTAGCGTGAGATCCTCGGGTAAGACCCCGCTCTAGCCACCGCTCCCCCGATATTTTGGACATTGGATGTCCAAAATATCGGGGGAGAGTGTATTTCTAAAAAAGCGAGTGGAATACTGCGAGACCGGTAACAATATGGTATTATCTCATTATGGTCGCGTGCAACATATTGCACGCGACGCAATGTATAAAAACAAGCCGGTGTAGCTCAGTTGGCTAGAGCAGCTGTTTTGTAAACAGCAGGTCGTCGGTTCAAGCCCGACCACCGGCTCCAGAAACCCCGCCCAAGCAATGGTACCATTGCTTGGGCGGGGTTTCTATTAACCCTAATCCTACGAAGAAAGTTCCGGAGGCTTTTTCTCCTTTTGCAATTTCTGTTTATAGCCGGAAATTGATTGTATAAACTGAGATTTGCTTGGCACGGACGGATGTCCCGATGGAGCATTGTACATGGAAAACTTTGTATGGAGTGTGTGCACAGAATTACTCAAACGTCGTTCAATAAAACGAACCACACGCAACGCCATGCGGACGACAACGTGTAGCCCATTCCCAAAAAGTGACCGAACCGTGTCTTTCAGAAAGGCCAAAATATCAACATGGCGACATACGTACACCCCCCTATCTATTTTTCTATCAAATGACGCGCGGGAGGACGCAAGGAAAAGTCTGCCCGTACGCTGTTCATACGATACCAAAGCTATAAATCCCGCGAATAAAACAATACTTGCAATCTCGGCAAGAAAATAGTACATGGTCTATCCACGCGCGCTGTAGCGCACGAAGTTTGTAACTTCAATTCGCTCACCGAATTTCTGTGTTGCCTCCTCAATAAGTGTACGAATTATCTTTTTGTCATCTTTTATGTATGTCTGGTCTAAAAGCGACTGGTCCTTAAAATAGGATTCCATTTTCCCCGCGAGAATCTTCTCGCGCATTTGTTCCGGCTTTCCTTCAACTTCTTTTTCAAAAACCGATAAAGCGGTACTCTTTACTTCCTCCGGAACCTCCTCAACACTTCGGTATGCAGGATTGAGCGCGGCAACCTGCATGGCAATCTCTCTAGCCAAAAAAATAAATTCTTCATTCTTTCCAACGAAATCGGTTTCGCACGAAAGGTGCACAAGCGCCCCTATGACATTGTCATGTATGTAGCTTGTTACGGTTCCGGCGCCAAGTTCTCTGCCGGCTTTCTTTTGGGCTATGGCTCCGGAACGTTTTCTCAAAAGCACCACAGCCTTTTCAATGTCGCCATCACATTCTTCCAGTGCCTTCTTGCACTGCATAATTGATATGCCGGTACGGTCACGCAACACTTTAACTGTTTTAATATCTATTTTACTCATATTAAATAATTATACGATATATAATAATAACACAATACCACCGGCTCAAGTGAAAATTGCGGGAAATTAAGAACGCGAACTCTCTTTCTCGTATGCACTTACCAATTCGGTGAGGATTATCTCAACGGTCGCGCGCGACGCATCATTCGCCACAATCGGATGAGTTGCATCCGCAAGATCGCAATCTGAGTTTTGAATACCAACAACCGGAATACCAAGACTGCGCGCCTCTCTCACCGCCAATTCTTCGTGACGAGTATCAACCACGACCAGTACATCTGGCAATTTTGAAAGTGTTGCCAAACCATCAAGCCGTCGTGTGAGGCGCTCTATTTCCCTACCGATAAATATACGCTCAAGTTTTGTATGTTTCTTTTCAAATTCATCCGATGTGCTGTCATCAATAAGCTTTGCAAGCAGGTCAATGCGCTTTTTTATTTCTGTAAAGTTTGTAAGCGTACCACCCAACCATCGCGTGGAAACATATGGTGCGCTAAGTCGCGTTGCCGATGTGCGAACAATATCCGCGACCTCTCTTTTCCCGCCAACAAAAAGAATCGTCTTCCCTTCTCGTGCAAATGTTCCCATGGCGGAAACCGCCTTATTGAGTTGCTTCTGCGTCTTAGTAAGATCAACAATATCCGTACGCTCCTTGCTACCAACAATATACTGGCGCATTGAAGGATGGCGCCTGCTCTTTGTTTGCGCGAAATGAGCACCCGCCTGAGTTAGGCGCTGCAAGATATCTTCCGTATTTTCTATATTTACCGTATCCATATTTGCAAGTATACCACGAGACAATTTTTTTTCAAATATTTATGATGGGTTTCGTAAACCCATCAAGGAATAAGGGGTCTGACCCCTTTGTTTTAAAAAAAATGTGGTGTAATTTTATTGTGCCTTGTGCAAAGCTTTCTCCTCTTCCTGTAACGCTTGTATAATCGGGTCAATATCTCCGGAGAGAATTTTGGGGAGATTGTGCCATGATTTTTTTAACCTGTGATCTGTGATACGGTCCTGTAAAAAATTGTACGTACGTATTTTTTCCGAACGGTCACCGGTTCCTATTTGCCCACGGCGCTTATCTGCATTTTTTTTATCATCCTGCTCAATAAGCAACTGCTCAAGTTTTGCGGTTAGTATTTGCATTGCCTTCTCACGATTGGCTTGCTGTGACCGTTCTGAAGATGAACGCGTATCAATTCCGGTTGGAGTATGAACAACACGCACTGCAGTTTCAACTTTGTTTACATTCTGACCACCTGCACCACCTGAACGAGAGAACTCCATCTCAATATCAGCGGGGTTAATTTGTATTTTCGGTTTTGAGCGAACGGGCATCGCGGCGATTGATGCGGTTGAAGTATGAATACGCCCGGACTTTTCCGTTTCCGGGATGCGTTGCACACGATGCACACCGGTTTCGTATTTAAGCGCCCGATATGCATCGGCGCCGACTATTTCAAGAGTAAGCTCATTGAGTGCGCGCACGCGCCATCCTTTTTTTTCTGCATATCTTTGATACATGTCACGCAGATCTTTCGCAAACAGCGTCGCCTCGTCACCACCAGCGGCGGAACGAAATTCAAGTATAATCGCTTTTGGCTGCTCCGCTTCTTCCTCTCCTTGTTTTGTTATGTGCTCAATTTCAGATAATACTTTTTGTTGCTCCTCTGAAAGAATGTCTATATCTTCTTGCGCGATAGATGCAAGCTCCGGCTCAAGCACGGCGGTGGCACGCGCCGACTCTTTCTGTTTTTCAAGACGTTCATACGTTTCGGCGAGAAATGCCGTTGCGTGATTTTTCTTCATTTCCGGTGAATATTCCATACTCGTTAACATAACACACTGCGTGCAATAGTGACGAAGAACGCACCCTGTCTTCGCATTATACCGAAGAGATTATTTACGTCGCGAGGCACGCTGTTTGAAGCGTTCAACTCTTCCTGTCTTATCAAGAATCCTGTCATTGCCGGTATAAAACGGATGCGACTGGCTTGAAATTTCAACAATAACCTTCGGATACTCCTTACCGGATACCGTCGCTGTTTCGGTGGAATCAATAGTTGACCCGATGATAAACTGTGTGTGTGAAGAGATGTCTTCAAACACCACCGCACGATATGCCTTCGGATGTATATCTTTTTTCATAATACGCATATCATACCAATTCGTACGGTTTTTAGCAACCATCCGCATCAAATCACCCAAGATAACATCTTGGGTGATTTTGGTTACGTACAGACAGTCAAATATCGGACACAAATATCGGACATCGGATGTCCGATATTTGAGGATGTCCGATATTTGACTGTCTGTACAGCATAAGCCGACTATCTAGAATTAAGAACCGTTCAGCTGATTGATTTCTTTCTGGAATTGGTCGGCATATCTCATCACACCGTCCCCATAAAAAGAGTACGCGGGGTTTCTTGCGTGTGTCCACCCGGCAAAATAACGTAGCGCGGCGAGCCGTTCAGCATAGCGCGTTCCGGCAGATGCACCATTGTCTGCCATGAGCATAGCAGTCGCCATAAAAGCATCCCTGTCATTCCACGGATTTGATGGGGTGTTCCCGCCGGTCAATTTTCGTACACGGTCCTTGCTTGCGACATATTTCCAAGGGCCTTTCCAGAAGTTGTTCCAAGAAAGTGAATGCTGTCTGTTTGAACAATCACCGGTATGCACATTTATAAATCCACCATAACACACCCACGTAGACGGAATAAATTGCCCCGGACCCATTGCACCGCCCCACCCATATGACGGACGCCTTGAAACCGGCATGACATTGGGGTCAAGCCCTAGAACTTTTGTGATGTATACAAACACCGGCTGGTCTCTGTTTGGGCTCATGTCTTTTTTCCAATTTCCCGTACCGAGATATTGACCAAGATCGGTTTCTTGTTTAAGTACTCCCAAAACAACCGCGGGGCGCACGCCGGTTGCCCTTTGCGCCTCTTGCGCATACATAAGCGCACGTCCAAACGGAATCGGAGCGGAACCGCGCAAAGTAAATAGTTCGGTGCGAATTTGTGCGGCGGTTTTCTTCTGAGAACTTATAAGAGCTTGATATGCGCCCTCCTTCCCTTTTGTTTTATTTAGAATTACTCTCTTTTGGTATTCGTTCCTCTGAATTTGTCGTTGCTCAAGAAGTTGAATTTGCTTCAATTGTTGCTTCTGCACAAGCTGATCTTGCAACACCTTCTTTTGGGCTTCCGTTTTAGTTCGCGTTGTATTGAGCGTGTTGAATGATTTTCCAAGTGCCCGCTTGATGGATGCAAACGCATCTAAATCTTCAAAAAAGGTGGACACATTTTCCGAAGAAAATGCAACATCAACCGCGGAGTACCCATCAAGCATTTGTGTCTGTCGCATGATTTGTGCGAGTGACTCTTGTTCTCTGGAAAGTTTATCGGTTAGGTCGCTAATGGTTTGCGTACGCGACGCTATGGTGCCGGAAAGTTGTTGTACCACGATTTCGGTGGCACGTACCTGCAATTTCGCGCGTCTTATTTCAGTGTCAAGAATATTAATTTCTCGCTGAAGAGTATTGTGTTGTGTGCGCAACGTATTAAGTGTCGATTGACTTGTATTTATTTGCGACTCAATGGAGGTGAGCTTGCTTTGAAGTTGCGCACGACGTGTATCCACTGCAGAAGCGACATTTTCCGCCTGCGCGGAAAATGTCGCCGGAATGGCAATACTTGTAAGAATGCCACACAAAAGAACAGCGGTAACGATACGTCTGTGCATTATTATTTGAGTGTATCAAATGTATACGAGCAAGTACATGTGATGTGTGTGGAATACCCCCTGCAAAAGCCCGTAAGGGCTTTTGCAGGGGGTATTTTGAAACCGTTTGTGCTACGAAGCGGACTCAGCGGATGCGTCCTCTTGCTTTCCCTTCTTTTCAACTTCAATATTTGCAATATCCGGCGCTTCAGTAGCTCCAGATGTGTCTTCTTCAACCTCTTGTGCAATAACAACCACTTCGTTCGGCTCAGTTATTAAAGTTACATGTGCGCCGAGCGAAATATCGCTTGCGTGCACACTGTCGCCTATGGCGACAACCTTGGAGATATCAATGGTAAGTTCATGCATCAGATGCGTAGCCTCAGCCTCCACCTCCACTTCGTGAAGTACCTTCACCAAATTTGCCCCGGCTTTCACCGCAGGTGATTCACCTACAAAAACAAGCGGAACAGCAACAATGACCTTTGCTCCCTTTTCAATGGCATAAAAATCAACGTGCCTTGGAATGCTGGTAACGGGGTCATGGTCAACGTCATGGATAAGTACGGAAAGTGGTTTCTCAAGACCGGTAAGCGACACGACAGATGACTCGCCGGCTTCTTTCAAGACTATTTCAAAATCCTTAAGTGAAATCGTAATTGGCACAGACTTCTGCTTTGGCCCATACACCACTGCCGGAATGTTGCCATCTTTGCGCAACGTCTTTGCGCGCTTGCCCAACTCGCTTCGTTTTTCTACCGCTAATGTATTCATATATATAAAATGTACTTCAAGAAACAAAAAAAAGCAAATTTACACTACCGCAAAGATAAGCCGGGCATTTATAAATACGTATTGTGTTGGATGTTAATTTCCAAGAGATGCCTCGGAAACGCGTTGCAAGCGAGAAATGAAAACGTCTTGCGCCTGTGAAAGATTTTCTTTCTTTCCTTGCCACGCTGAAAGCGCCTCACTTTGCAACGCACGGGCATAAGAAAAAGTGAGAGGCCACGGAGCGTTTTTTTCTTTTGCAAGACGGGCAATCGCGCGCAGGTTGTCAGTTGCTTGGTCCGGAGACTGCCCCCCGGAAAGAAACACTATCCCGGGAACGCTTGGCGGAACAGAAATAAGGAGCGCATCAAGTGTATTTTCAGCAACCTCCTCGGGCGTATCTGTTTTCCCACTTTCACTTCCGGAAAGCGCCATGGATGTCTTTACGATAAGCGCCGTCTTATCAACCGGCAAATCATCAATCGCCGTAAAGACTGTACGAAGTGTTTCAGTGAGAACTTCCTTTGCGCGAAGCATGCTGTGATTGCCTTCAAGCAATACTTCCGGCTCAAGAATTGGAACAAGTCCGGCAACTTGTGCATCGTGCGCGTATGAAGCGAGGCGTTTTGCATTCTCCAATATTGCGTGAGAAGTTGGAAGCGTATCACCATCAATGCGAATGACGGCACGCCACTTTGTAAACCGCGCGCCACTTTCGTAAAATGGAGTGAGGCGCTCAGAGAGTCCGATAAGCCCGCCCGTTACCAACTCGTCCGGACTATCATCAAATGGTTCAGTCCCTTGGTCTACCTTAATACCCGGGATAATCCCCTTTTCTGAAAGTAGTTTTGGAAACGGCACACCGTCGTCTGTTGATTGCCCGAGAGTCTCTTCAAAAAGGATAACTCCGGAAAGATATTTTTGTATATCCGGCGCCAAGAAAAATACTTCGCGATATTGTTTTCGCATCTCTTCATTTTGAGTAATTCCATGCTCGGCAAGGTGTTTGTTGGCAGTCTTCACACTTTCATCCGCGGCGAGCAATCCTTTGCCACGGGCAACGATATCACGGGCAGTTGTTTGTATGTCATTCATATATATACAGTATCACACAAGCAACGCGTGAGTTATCCACAGTAAAGGTAAGTGTGGGCGATGTGGTATTATTTATAATATGAAAAAACTTGATTTTATAGCCATTGGCGACATTGTTGTTGATAATTTTATTCGTCTTGAGGAAGCCGAGGTACACCACAACGTGAACACTGACGAGTGCACCATTTCCATGAGCTGGGGCGATAAAATTCCTTTTGAATCATCCACACCCATTGCGGCAGTTGGAAACAGCCCCAATGCCGCTGTCGCAGCCGCGCGCCTGGGTCTTTCAACCGGAATGATGACATGGATGGGAACCGATCGACTCGGCGATGATTGCATGGATGTGCTTACCTCAGAAAACATTGATACCGATTTGGTAAACCGTGGCGACAAAGTGCCAACAAATGCGCACTATGTACTGTGGTTTCGCGCTGAACGAACAATTTTGATTAAACACAATGAGTTCCCATATGGTTTCCCGGATTTCCCCGCACCGCGCACCATATATCTTTCCTCACTTGCACCAACAGCGGGAGTTATTCATGACGAGCTTGCGAAATGGCTCCCGGAACACCCGGAAACAAAACTTGTATTTCAGCCTGGCACATTTCAAATTGAGGTTGGGAAAGACACCATGGCGCCCATATATGCGAATACGGAAGTGGTTGCATGCAACAAGGAAGAAGCTGAGCGCATCCTTGAGCGAGGTCCCGATGATATTAAAAACTTATTACGCGACATGCGAGCACTTGGACCAAAGATAGCGCTCATCACAGACGGGCCAAATGGCGCCTATGTGTATAACGGCGAACGCATGATTAAAGTGCCAATGTATCCGGACCCGCGCCCACCTGTTGACCGTACCGGCGCCGGAGATGCTTTCACTTCAACATTTGCGATTGCACTTGCTCTTGGCAAACCCCTTGATGAAGCGATGCTGTGGGGGCCAATTAACTCAATGAATGTCGTGCAAGAAGTCGGTGCGCAAAAAGGACTGCTCACACGAGACGTACTTGAAGAACACTTGCGTAACGCCCCGGAAGAATTTAAAATTACGGAGCTGAGCTAATCAATACTAAAAATAACATACCGCAAAGCTGTTGCTTTGCGGTATGTTATTGACAGGATTAAATTTTAAAATAAGGCATCAAAAAACTTACCCGCTTCCTACATCCCGGGATAATCTACATGTAGATTATCCCGGGATGTAAAACTTTTTTGTTTATAATTTTCAAATACTTTAGCGCTTGGAAAATAAATCAAGGAAGGTAAATTATTTAAATCAAACCAGCGCCATTGTGTAATTTCATCCGGCTCCATGGCTATTGGTTCTCCGGAAAAAGAATCTGAGAATAAACCAATGGTGATGAAGTGTGCCGTTTCAATTATGTCTTGGTTGACACAGATTGCATCAACTTTATGGAGAGATATTCCGGTTTCTTCCAACACCTCCCTTTTCGCGCCTTCTTCAAATGTTTCTCCAAAATCCAACTTGCCACCGAGCATAGTCCACGTGCCTGCACCGTTTAACAAACTTGATGCTTTTCCCGGACCATCATGACGCTTGCCCAACAATAACTTGCCATCTCTTAGAATCATTATTCCGACTCCGGCGCCGACTTTTTCCTTTTTCTTTTCTATAATTTTTATTGGTCAAATAGATTTATTTCCCGACCAGTTTTCGTGCGACGTCCGTAATGTGCGGTACACCAAGTCCGTACTCATCCAAAAGTTCATCCGGAGCACCCGATTGTCCAAACCTATCTTGGATGCCAACGAGACGCATTGGTGTCGGATATTCTTTTGCCAGAAGTTCCGCAACAGCACTTCCAAAACCACCGTTTACTTGGTGCTCTTCAACCGTCACCACGCGCCCGGCACGCTTCGCCACGGAAATAATCGCCTCATCATCAAGCGGTTTTATGGTTGGTACGGACAACACGACGGAATTAATTCCCTGCGCTTCAAGTGCTGAGGCGCTAAGCAGTGCTCTGTGCGTGACGGAGCCCGTCGCCAAGATAGCGACTTTGGGAGTGTCACTATCCCAAAGAGTCAACGCCTTCCCTATTGTAAAAGGGGTTTCCGGTGTCGTAAAAACAGGTGTGGCGGAACGAGCAAAACGAAGATACACCGGAGTTGCCGTTTTTGCCGCGGCAACAACCGCCTTGTGCGCTTCAAGCGCGTCAGACGGATTGATAACCATCATATTTGGAAGCATCCGCATCATACCGATATCTTCCAGCATTTGATGTGTTGCTCCGTCAGGTCCGACCGACACCCCGGCGTGCATACCGCAAATTTTTACCGGCTGATTATTAAGCGCTATGGTCGTGCGAATTTGTTCATAATTACGCCCCGGATTAAATGCCGCATACGAAGCAGTGAAAGGTATTTTCCCAGCCGCCGCCATACCGCTTGCAAGCCCCGCCATATTTTGTTCCATAATTCCAGCCTCAATAAATCTCTTCGGAAACTCTTCTTTAAACCACTGTGCCCTCGTAGACTCTGTTAAGTCCGCGCACAACACCACCACACGCGAGTCATCTTTTCCGGCTTCCATCACACCGGTACCAAACCCATCACGAGTCGGCTTCATTTCGATGTCTTTTGAAAAGACTTTTTCACTTAGATGTGCATCGGGATAAATCATAATTTATGCGTATTCATGTGGCACACGCCCACCGGCGGTGCGTAATTCTTTTAAAAATCTTTTTGCTTCTTCTTTGTTCGGCGGTTTTCCGTGCCAGTGATAATCAAATTCAATCTCCGGAATTCCTTTCCCCGGAATGGTGTGTGCGATGATGAGTGTCGGTTTTTCATAAATCGCCTTTGCTTGCTGAGTGGCAGATATAAATTCCGGGATATCATTTCCATTCACTTCAATGACATGCCAATTAAATGCCTCATACTTTGCGCGCAATGATTCAAGCGGCATCACGTCTTCGGTCATGCCATCAATTTGAATATTGTTGCGGTCAATGATGGCGGTGATATTTGAGAGTGCATATTTGCCGGCAAATAAAACAGCCTCCCACACATTTCCTTCGTCTTGTTCGCCGTCGCCCATCATCACATATATGTGATTTTTTTTGTTGTCCATTCTAAACGCATATGCCATGCCAGCCGCCTGCGACAGCCCCTCGCCCAATGGACCGGAAGTCGTTTCAAGGCCCGGCAAACGAGAACGCTCCGGATGTCCCTGCAACCTGCTACCGAATTTTCGTAGCGTAAGACATTCCTTGACGGGAAAATATCCGGCATGCGCCATGGCTGCATAACGAACAGGGACGGTGTGCCCGTTTGAAAGAATAAGTATGTCACGCTCGTTCCAATCGGGCTCTTTTGGATTGTGCTTGAGAATATGAAAATAAAATGCGGAAAACATGTCCGCCATGCCAAGTGGTCCTGCTGTGTGCCCGCTCCCGGCTTCAACCAACATAGAAATGATTGTTTCGCGAATTTCTTCCGCGTGTTTTTCAAGTGTTGCTGTTTGAGCGTCAGTTAGTACCATACAATCAATACTACCACGCGCGCGATGCGCATATAAAAAAATTTGTGCATATCATATGCGCTCTGTGAGAAATAAATATATGAGCACACCGCACAAGGACGAGTGGGTTTTGGAAAAAACAGGGCACCCCGGGTCGAGTGACCCGGGGTGCCCTGTTTTTATACCGCACCCTCACCACATTGGTATATAAATCTCCAATTTTAATATCAATGTGGTATCATAATAAAATATGGGAGCTATCGTTCCGGCACTGCTTGTCAAAGACGCAAACGAACTTAAAGAAAAGCTCGCGAAAATTGATGGTGTTGTAACGGACATACAGATTGACGCCGTTGATGGCAAGTTTGCATCTCCGTCGTCATGGCCACACACTGAGGCATCTATTGGATTTACACAATGCGCGCGACAAGAAAAAATACTTCCGTGTTGTAATAAATTTCGTATCGAGTCTGACCTTATGGTTACCAATCTCACTAAATCAGCCATCGCATGGAGTGCAGTTGGTGCTTCACGCTTGGTGCTTCACGCTACGAATATGGCAGACATAGAATCAACACTCTCTAACTTGGAAAAACACTTCGGATATGAAAAAAACTCAACACCAAACGTTATATCAATAGGTGTGGCACTCACAGTTGAAGATAGTCTGGAATCTCTAGATCCAATCATCAACAGAATAAATTTCGTACAGTACATGGGGATTGATCATATTGGACTGCAAGGCGAACCGTTTGATGAGCGAGTACCGAACCTTGTGCGACTCTTGCGCTCACGCTATCCTGACATGCCAATACAAGTAGATGGTGGTGTGTCTCTTAAAACCGCCCCGGCACTGCTTATCGCCGGCGTACACAGACTTATAATCGGCTCCGCGATTTGGAAAGCGCGCGACGTCGCAGAGCGCATACATGAATTTGAAGACATGGTGCAACAGTACGGCATCTACGAATCCTAAATTATCGGACATCCGATGTCCGATAATTTAGTGTGTCATAATTTGTTGTTTATAAAATCAACTGTCCGACCCCCATATCGGACATCCGATGTCCGATATGGGGGTCGGACACTCAAGGGGGAACGGCAAGCAACTTGAAACCGGGCGAAGTGGCATTTGCCACTTCGCCCGGTTTATTCCGCTCGGTTCTATATTTTGATTTTAATACTTTGCAATGCGACGAACGTGACGGTCTTCGTTTGAAAATTGCGTCTCAAGAAAAAGAAGCGCCGCTTTTTTTGCAAGATCTTCGCTCACAAACCTCGCTCCAAACGATATAATATTCGCGTTATTGTGCAGACGAGCAAGACGCACGATATCAAGCTCATCCGTTGGCTCGGCGCCATTTTCATCAATGACGCCGGTTGCGTGCGCGCCGCCGTAGAAGACGGCGGCGCGCACGCCTTTTACTCGGTTCGCAGCCATCGCCTCCCCTTGCCCACTTCCTCCGATGATAACACCGAACACTCGCGCACCTTCGGCGCGCGAGTGTTGTTCTTGTGCACCCTCGCCATTCTCGCTCTCCTGCGCAACTTTTTGCGCACACGGCGTTATAAAATCCGGATAATCATCATCTGGAGAAAAATCATGCGCACCCATATCCTCCACCCCATAACCCTTTCCCCTTAAAAACTCTGCTAAAGAGTTTTTAAGGGCGAACCCAGCATGGTCACTTGCAAGATATACGAACACGTCTGCCGGAGGAACCTCCATAATTTTTATTCTATATTTCCCGAAGCGATAACATGCTGTACGAGTGATTCGGTATATCCAACTTCGTTATCATACCAAGCAAGCACCTTTACCAACTTCCCTCCCACAACCCTCGTCATTGAAAGGTCTGCGATAGAGGCGAACGGTTGTCCGACAATATCACTTGAAACCAGTGGCTCACGCGTAACCGAAAACAACCCCTTCCACTGCTCCATTTGCGACGCCTTTTCAAGGGCATCATTAATTTCTTCAACACTCGTTTCTGTTTTTGCAATGAAAGTAACGTCGGCAATGGATCCTGCGGCTACCGGCACGCGCAATGCGATACCGTCAAACTTCCCTACCAATTCCGGGTATGCTTTTGTCACTGCAATAGCAGCCCCTGTTGAAGTTGGAATAATATTTAGTGCCGCGGTGCGCCCTTTTCTGAAATCACTTCCATGCACCGGACCATCTACAACTGATTGCGTTGATGTGTACGAGTGCGTCGTGTTAAGTAGCGCCAACTCAATGCCGACCACTGTGTTTAGAATCGCAATGACAGGACTTGATGCGTTCGTTGTGCACGACCCATTGGAAGAAATCTTATTTTCCTTTAGTTTATCAATATTAACGCCCATGAGTATAGTCGCTCCACCCGCCGCACCTGTTTCTTCACCTTTGCCTGGAGCTGAAATGACCACGCGCCTTGCACCGGCAACAATATGCGCGTTTGCTTTTTCGTAATCGGTGAAAAATCCCGTTGACTCAACAACCACATCAATGGAAAGGTCTTTCCATGGCAATTGCGCAGGGTCTTTCTCGGAAAGAAATTGAATTTTTTTTCCATCAAGCACGAGAGCGCCATCTGCCACCTCAACTGAAAATGATGCCGGACCATACATGGAATCATGCGCCAATAAATATGCCAAGTTATCAATAGAGCCTAAATCATTGACTGCCACAATTTCAATTTCAGGGTGCCCCCATGAACGACGAACAAATGAACGACCGATACGACCAAGACCATTAATTGCTACGCGTGTTGTTTTCATAATAAAAAATTACTAAAAATAAAATGTTCAGGCGAGTACTGACGCTGTTCCATTAGTGTAGCACGCAAGCAATAGTTAGATATCCACAAACATTCAAATTGAAGTAGGCTTCAACTTAACTTACTGTGATGGAGTGGTGGAAGTTGTAGAGGCGATGGTTGTAGAGGCGATGATGGTGGGTGTTGCAATTATCGGACATCCGATGTCCGATAATAAAGTGTGTCATAATTTGTTACTCATATCTAGTACCAGCTTATTAGCAATATCTGATTATCAAAAAATATAGTTTATAAAATCAACTGCTCAACATAACACATATCGGACATCGGATGTCCGATATGTGTTAAAGCGTGTTATAATCTGGATTACATTACAAATAACGTAAACTTAATAGATATGGAAATTTATCATGTGCTAAACCGCGGGGTGGATAAACGTAACATAACACTTGATGACGCAGACCGCATGCGTTTTCTACATGACCTGTTTATATTCAATGATCAACATCACGTACTTCACTACAATCTTTCAAAACGACACAAAATAAATTCCTCGCGAAAATTACTGGTGCATATTTACGCGTTCTGCCTCATGCCAAACCACTATCACCTGCTCATTTCGCCTGTTGTAGAAAATGGCGTATCTCTTTTCATGAAAAAATTAAGCATGGGCTACACAAAATATTTTAACGAACGCCATATTCGTTCCGGCGCGCTATGGCAAGGTAAACATAAAAAAGTGCTAATAGAAAATGACGCTCATTTTATGTACATACCTTATTATATACATCTTAATGCACTTGATATGGCATACCCGCAGTGGCGACAAGGCAACGTGAGAAACCCCTCAAAAGCACTTGAGTATCTTAATAAATATCGTTGGAGTAGCCATCAGGATTATAATGGAATAAAGAATTTCCCATCCATAACACAACGTGAATTTCTATCCCCACTACTTGGCGCACAAAAAGAATATGAAGATGGAATTATGAATATTATTACAAATCCTGATCTTGCCGAACAAAGTCACGAGCTAGAATAAAAGAACAAAAACATCGGACATCGGATGTCCGATAATTACTGTGATGGTGTGGTGGAAGTTGTAGAGGCGGTGGTTGTAGAGGCGATGATGGTGGGTGTGACAGAAGATACCGGAGGCGTGGAAGATGCTTGTGCATTTGTGCTTGTGCTTATAGTTGTGCTTGATATGTTTGTACCGCCTGTTGAACTTTGCGATGACAGCGAACTCGCGACAACTGTTACAGTGCGAGTAGCGCTTCCTTTATTGCCCGCAGCATCGGTTGCCGAGTAAATCAGCAGATAGGTTCCCGACACAGCAGTGTTTACACTTCCCGTTTCAGTAATCTTTGCAGTGAGATTTCCGTCAACAGCATCAGTAGCTGTTGCTCCCGGATCTGTAAAGGTCCCTCCGGCTGTTACTTTCATCTCTGCTGCTCCTTTAAGAGTTACCACCGGGGCAATGGTATCTTTGGGTGGTATCTTTACAGGGGGTGTGGTTGAGGCGGTAACGTTTGTGGTGCTTGCGGTAGATTGCGCGGAACATGCACCTTGTTTTGTTACGGTCTTGCCATTTGCAATACTCAAACAATAAGGCTTTTTTGTTACAGTATCATACAAAGTGATACCGGTCGGGTGTGTCGGCGCGCCAACCGTCACACTTGATGCCGTCAAATTACCAACAAAAGCTGTCGTCGCGCGGAATGTTCCAACTGCAAGTTTTGCGATATTCATAATTCCGTTTGCAAATGATGAACCAAATGAGTGCAAAAGAGCAACAAGATGAGATGACCCAACAGATGAGGTGGCTGTTACGTTTGCTACCTGTGGCAACGAAATCGCAGGCACAACCCCCGGATTGATAAATGCCATAATGGTACTGCTTGCGGTTGTGCTCGCAAGAGCGCCTGTATACGCCTGCAACGCCTGCCCGAAGTATGCTCCATAACCAATGAGCTTCACCGCAACGCCCGGTGTCGTTGAGGAGACCGTCAAGCGGTCGCCAATGGCGATATCGCCATTGGCGACCGACACCTTCACCGGCACACGTCCGGAAAGCGCCACGGGCACAAACTTTTCATGCTTATGGACTACAGATGCTCCTCCCAACAACACACCTGGAGCGGTAGAAACCACGCCGATGAACGATACATCGGAAGAGGTAGCTGCCGTAACGGAAAGCGCATGCGCGCTATCCAGGGTAATGACACTCCCCGCAGAAAGTAACATATCATAAGTGCGATATTTCTCAGCAATATCATAATTTCCGGTATTTGCAGTAGTATAATAGATATTCCCCGGTGTCGTTCCGCACGCAAGTGTCGCTCCGGCACCCACAGAGAAACAGCCAGAACCAACGACCGTAAGTGTACTGACCGGTGTTGAAGTACCAATGCCAATATTACCATTTCCACCAAAAGCGATCAGTTTAGTCCTGTCCGCGTTCTCCAGGAAGAGCGTTTGCGGAACAAAACTTTCCGGTGCCTCTGTAAATCTGAAATCATTTTTAAAGATAAGGTCACCCACATATGAATTAGTAGCTCTAAGTGTACCGATAACATGCAAGTTGTTTTGTATGGTTGAAGTACCGGTTCCACCGATGTACATGAGCCCGGCAACACCAAGAGCTGCCACTGGAGACGTCGTCCCGATTCCCACACTCACTGCATAAGAACCGGTACCACCTAGAACCAAAGAATTTGAGGCACCGACGATAGCATTGGCGCCGATTGCTGTGGCGTTTGTGAGCGTACCAACAGAGGCATCGGCGCCCGCGCCAAGAAAGAGATTATTTATTCCGGTTGTATTTGTGAGCCCCGCAAGAGCCCCAAGTGCGGTGGAAGAAGCGGCTGT
>VAPL010557477.1_pt1 | contig 36817 bp, 28 predicted proteins | sample 3395061 | NCBI WGS metagenome assembly VAPL01 (sample SAMN08290444, study PRJNA428436) | hydrothermal vent metagenome | isolation source: Deep-sea hydrothermal vent chimney 2 | place: Pacific Ocean: Juan De Fuca Ridge | depth 2182 m m | reverse complement strand
CAATGTTGTCGAAGTTTTAACTTCACCGTATAAATTAACCTTAATTCTCTCTTTTGTTCTTTCTGATTTATACTATAAAATTAATAGATTGTAAACTTAAGCCGTGTAAAATTCATTGCTAGGTTTTAGCTTACTTAGGAAAATCCTATCGGATTTTCAAGTTGGTTTTGTACTTGCGAAGTTTATCGCTAATTTCACGCAACGAAATCTTACACACACCGTCAGACTGCGCAAAAACTTAAGTCATAGCTATTCAAATAAGAATAATCGCGAAGCGATTTTTCAGAGCATAAAGGGTATTTCTATACTTACACCAACTCCACTAAAAAAGTAACATTTTATTTATGCTTTTTTAATAGAAATTGTATATTTGCAACCGCAAAGACAAATACAATTTGTTTTTAAATAGTTCTTTTTGACTTTAGTGTGCAATTCGGTGAACAACATACGGTTAAAAGTGTTTAAAACATTATAATATAGTGGGTTACAGAAATTTAATTAATCCTGCCACCCCGACAAACTAAAGCTGTGAGTTTTCATAGAAAGTTCACTTTCTTAAGAAAATGAAAAGCTTTAATTTGCAACAAATCATATTCAGGATCAGCGAAAGCTAATCCTAATGGTCGCGTAGCTCAGCTGGATAGAGCATCTGCCTTCTAAGCAGACGGTCACAGGTTCGAATCCTGTCGCGATCACTACAAGCATAAAACCTGTAATTATATTGCAGGTTTTTGCAATTTGGAAAAGACCAAAGCATAGCTTTAAGTCTTTGGAAGATTGCAAAAACTGTAAAGCGGTAACTTTGCAAGTTTTATATTTGCAGAGGAGAACGTTATTAGGATATGCAATCCTATCGCGATCACAAATGAATCAAAAGAAAGTTCAATTACAAGCGAGTTTCAAAATGAAGTGATTGTTTTTTTGATTCTCAGTACGGAGTGCTGTTAGGATCAGCAAAATTAATCCTATCATAATTACTTAAAGCAAAAAGTATGATTAATGATAAATGCTATTTTCATTGTATTATTCAGGATATTCAATCCGTAAATGATAAATATTATTCAGTTTCTTTTTAATTACTTTCTTAATGGTTTGAATTTCCTTAAAAGTTATATCAGCATTCATAAATTGTCCGTTAGCCATTTGACTAGCTACAATTTTTTCAATCAAATTATCAATTAACTGCGCACTTGGTTCTTTTAAACTTTTTGATGCAGCTTCAGCAGCATCACACATCATTAAAATAGCTGTTTCTTTTGAAAACGGAATAGGTCCTTTATATGAAAAGTCTTTTTTGTCAAGAAACTCAGCATTTAACTCCTCTTGTTTTTTATAAAAATAGTAAACAACTGATGTGCCATGATGAGTTCTTATAAAATCAATAATCCTATCGGGTAAACCGTTTTTCTTTGCTAGTTCTATACCATCAATAACATGGTTTACAATGATTTTAGCACTATCTTTTGGTGTTAATTCATTGTGTGGGTTTACACTTGTAGTTTGGTTTTCAATAAAATACATTGGATTCAACATCTTACCAATATCATGATATAATGCGCCGGTTCTGACCAACATTGCATTAGCACCAACCTCATTCGCTGATGCTTCTGCTAAATTTGCTACTTGCATTGAATGTTGAAAAGTACCTGGGGCTTTTTCGGCCAATTCTCTCAATAATTTTGAATTGGTATTTGACAGCTCTAATAATGAAACATCAGATACTAAGCCAAATATCTTTTCGTAAATCAATATTAAGAATAATGATAAAAATGACAATACGCCATTTAAGGCAAACATTGCAAAATATTCCCAATTTATTTTTTGCGTGTTCCCTTCCTGAATAATTGAAAAGGCAAAATACGCCACCATATAAATGAATGTAATCTGACTAATTGATATAAACAGATTTGCTCGTTTATACAGTTCAGAAACTGTTAAAATAGTAACTATACCGGCAATAATTTGTAAGAAAATAAACTCAAAACTATTAGGGACAATAAAACCTAAAAGCAATACAGTTAATACATGTGTAAACAATCCTAACCGAGCATCAAAAAAGGCTTTGATCAGTATTGGTAAAATTATTAATGGAACTACATAAAGATACTCAACACGGTATTTAACAACTAATGTCACTAATAATACCATCAGTAATATGTTAAAAAAAATAAAGGTAACTTTTGTATTATTTTCGAATATATTATTTCTGTATTTTTTTAAGAATAAGAGTAACATTAATAAGGCGAGCGCAACTAAAATTGTATACCCTAATACAATCCAATTATAACTTGACTTACTCCATAATTGTGATTGGAATTCTTTCTTTAAAGAATTTAATATCTGAAATTTTCTACCTTCTACTACATCTCCTTTAGAAATAATTCTTTCATTTTCTGTAATTAAACCCTCTGTATAAGAAATCTTATTCAATTCATCTTGTACTATTTTTTGTGTCAATGTATCATCAAAAAAAACATTAGGCTCTAATACTTCTAAAAACACGTTTGTAAAATATTTTTCTAAAAACTTATAATTTGTATTTCTAAAATATTTTTTAATATCACTTTGCAAATCATTTGCAGTTGACAATTTATCAAAAACCACTTCAGTAATAATATTTCCTTTTCTAATGGCTACAAATTGCTTGTTTTCGGCTTTATTTCTATCGTTTCTTTCTAAATATCCATTTTTATAAATATTGTCAATAAATTTAGTTGCAAAATTAATTACACTTCTCTTTCGGTATCCTTTAAGTATAGTGTCATGTAAAGTTTGAGATACTTTATTATTAAAATTTTCTTTAACTCTTGTTCTGATACTCTCGTTGTAAGTAAAGTATAACTTTTTAGTTATTTCAATCTGCTGTTTTTCTTTATCAATTTTATCATCAGGTTTTTGAATAGCAAAATCAAAAGGAGCATATAAGTTCTCGTATTGCCAAGGCTTTCCTTTTTGAAATTCATATTTAAAATGCCCTCCTTTCGGAAATAGATAAACAATGACCACAACCGTCAAAATAAAGAGGAAAATTTTATATATCAAGGCATGGTTTTGATATAACTTATTTAAAACCTTTTTCAAATTGAACTTTTTCATTAATTGAACTTTTATAAACTTACCTGCAATGTAAAAAAAATTAGTAGACTATAGGTGAGTTCTATGAGTATATTGTAGAAAAATACCTAAATTTGCAGCAGATTTCAAATTTCTTAAAAATGAAAAACGAAGTAGTTATAGTGTCAGCAGTAAGAACACCTATTGGAAGTTTTTTAGGTGCTCTATCAAGTGTATCTGCAACTAAATTAGGTGCGATTGCAATTAAAGCCGCTTTAGAAAAAATAAAATTAGATCCCGATAATGTTGATGAAGTTTTAATGGGCAGTGTGTTACAAGCTAATTTAGGGCAAGCTCCAGCTAGGCAAGCAGCTATTTTTGCCGGAATACCAGATACCGTTCCTTGTACAACTGTGAATAAAGTCTGTGCTTCTGGCATGAAAGCAATTATGCAAGGCGCTCAAGCTATTAAATGTGGTGATGCTGATATTATTGTTGCAGGCGGAATGGAAAATATGTCATCTGTACCTCATTATTTGAACGGACGGTCAGGACAAAAGTTTGGAAACATCAATCTAGTTGACGGTATGTTAAAAGATGGTTTGACAAATGTTTATGATGGTAAACACATGGGTACATGTGGAGATCTATGTGCAACTGAACATAATTTTTCTAGAGAAGAGCAAGATGCTTTCGCAATAGAATCTTATAATAGATCAGCTAAAGCTTGGCAAACCGGTAAATTTGATAATGAAGTCATTCCTGTTGAAATACCTCAGCGAAAAGGAGATCCTATTCTTGTTATTGAAGATGAAGAATATAAGAATGTGAAAATGGAGAAAATTTCTACACTAAGACCCACATTTAATAAAGACGGTTCTGTTACAGCAGCTAATGCCTCTACTCTAAATGACGGAGCAGCTGCATTAGTATTAATGAGTAAAGAAAAAGCAAATGAATTAGACTTGACCCCATTGGCAACTATAAAAGGATATGCAGACGCTGCTTTAGAACCAGAATGGTTTACTATTGCTCCGGCAAAGGCTATACCAAAGGCATTAGCAAAAGCAGATACCACAATTGATGCCGTAGATTATTTTGAATTTAACGAAGCTTTTTCTGTTGTTGGTTTAGCGAATACAAAGCTATTAGAATTAGATGCTGAAAAAGTAAATGTAAACGGTGGTGCTGTCTCCTTAGGACATCCGCTGGGTTGTTCTGGTGCACGAATTGTTGTAACGCTAATAAACGTTTTAAAACAAAATAACGGTAAACTAGGTGCAGCCGGAATATGTAATGGTGGTGGTGGTGCAAGTGCCATCATAATCGAAAATAATTAATATTTTATTGATGAATTACGGACTTTGTAATTTAAGTAATATTCCTTTAAGAATTGAACCTGACGATAGAAGTGAAATGGTTTCGCAAGTACTTTTTGGAGATCATTTCGAAGTCTTAAAAAAATCAAAAAAATGGTTGAAAATTAAATTAGCTTTTGATGATTATCAAGGATGGATTGATAATAAACAAACTCTTAAAATAACTAAAAAACATTACGATAAACTTGATAACTCTCCTATTGTCGTTTCTAACGAATTGGTTGATTTTGTTGAAAATAAAAATACCAGAGAGCTAATATCAATTCTTTTAGGTAGTCGTCTTCCGTTTTACACAAAAAAATCTTTTGAACTTAGCGGGAAAGAATATTCATTTGAAGGTAACATTTCAGGAAACATATCCTCCAAAGAAAGTATTGTAAAAATTGCCTTTATGTATCTAAACACGCCTCATTTATGGGGTGGTAAAACGCCTTTTGGTATTGATTGTTCTGGGTTTACACAAATGGTATATAAAATTAATGGTCATAAGTTATTAAGAGATGCTGCTCAACAAGCTACTCAAGGTGAAGTATTGAGTTTTATTGAAGAATCTGAACCCGGTGATCTTGCTTTTTTTGATAATGATGAAGGGAATATTATACATGCCGGTATTATTTTAGCTAATAATTATATTATACATGCAAGCGGCAAAGTACGGATAGATAGGCTTGATCAAAGTGGAATCTATAACGCGGAGTTAAGAAAGCACACTCATAAATTGAGAGTTATTAAAAAAATATTTTAAAATTACTACCAAAAAAATCCTGACAGGTTTTGAAAACCTATCAGGATTACAATTAGATTATATTTTATTAATCAATTATTCTTTAGAAGCATCCCAAATAACTTTCATCTCTTTGAATTTATCATCCATCTCCAGATTTTCATACATACTCATTAATGTTCTTACCAAGTCTAAATCTTCTTCTTTATTCTTTTCTTTTTTAAGAGTACGTGCTTTTTCATATATTGGCAATACTTCTTTATATAATTCCATTTGTTTTGCTTTTATAGCATCATACTTTTTAAAATTACTCAAGCTATTATTCATTTCTTCAACCAATTCCTTATCTTTTTCCAATTTAAGAGCACCTAAATTAACATAAGCATCTGCATATTCAGGGTCTAACTCTATTGCTTTATTATAATATTTTAATGCCTCTTCACTATTACCTTGTTCTTGACTAATAACACCTACATTAAAATATAGATTTGCATTGGTTGGATCTTGTTTGATAGCTTCTTTCATCAAGACGGCAAACTCATCTTTTTTATCTAATTTTAGCAGTAAATTAGCCTCTGTAAGTAATATATTAATATCTTTAGGATCAATTTTTCTAGCTTCCTGTACTGCAGCAATAGCATTTTTAACCTCACCTTTTTCAACCAAAATAAAAGCTATATTTTTAATAATTGATCCGGTTTTAGACTTAGAAACTTCTACCTTTGGTTCTTTATACTGTTTAGTTTTAATCATCAAGTCCATTTGTGACTTAGAACCGAAATTTTCTTTCTCACCACTTTCAATGTTAGTAGCCATATACGTAGTTGCTATACCTGTATAACCTAATTCTTTCAAACTTTTAAAATACACCAAAGCATTATCAAAATCTTTATCTAAATAAGCAGCATTAGCAGCATATTCTAAAAATGCAGTATCTTTTTTACTCAATAAATACGTTTGATACAGCGTCTTTTTCGCATTTTTATAATCTTTATCTTGATATTGCTTGATTCCCTGATTAGAGACGTCTCCAACCAAAGCAGCCAATAAAGGTTCAGCTTCTTTTGTATATTTAGCCTTGCCTGTTTCTTTTTCAAAACTTAATAGGTCTTGAAAAGATTTTGCCGCAGTTGCATAAGCATTTGCATCTAATGCAGGATTCTTTTTTGCAATGTCATAATACGTTTTTGCTTTTAAAAAGTAAAATTTAGCTTTAGATTTTGCATCGGCATTCGCAATTAAGCCCTCGGCTTTATCAACCGCTGATTTAGCGGCAGCTACGTCTCCACTTTTTAGAGCCTTTTCTGTAGCTTTTAATTCATCTTTTTGTGCATAAGTTGATAATCCAATAAAAATTGCCAATACTAATAATAATTGTTTTTTATTCACCAAATATCTATTGATTTTATGGAGTTTCGCACCAAAGGTGGACAAGCTCTGATTTTTCTTTGAAAAGTTCATTTTGTTTAAAATTATTAATTATTCTTGATTGTTTGTTGTTTCTTCAGAATCATTATTTTCAATTTCCGTGCCATCTTCATTTTCGATATCATCACTTTCTTCTTCATGCATTACTTTTGCCACAGCAGCAATTGAATCATTGTCTTTAATATTTATCAAACGTACACCCTGTGTTGCTCTACCCATTACGCGCAAATCAGCAACAGCCATTCTAATGGTAATCCCTGATCTATTGATAATCATTAAATCATCTTCATCAGTTACATTTTTTATGGCTACCAAGTTACCAGTTTTTTCAGTAACGTTAATGGTTTTGACTCCTTTGCCTCCTCTGTTGGTAATTCTATAGTCTTCTAATTTAGAGCGTTTACCATACCCGTTTTCTGAAACTACTAATATATTACTTTCTTCATCATTTACGGAAACCATTCCTATTACTTCATCTTTGTCATCTTTTAAACGAATTCCTCTAACTCCGGAAGCATTTCTTCCCATAGGGCGTGTTTTCGCTTCTTCAAAACGAATACACTTACCTGATTTAAGGGCAATCATTATCTGACTGTTACCGTCAGTAAGCTTCGCTTCTAATAATTCGTCACCATCCTTAATGGTAATAGCCGCAATACCATTTGTTCTAGGTCTGGAATATTGCTCTAATACAGTTTTCTTGGTTTGACCATTTTTAGTAACCATAACTACATAATTATTATCAATATAGTCTTGATCTTTTAGATCTTGTGTTACTAAAAATGCTTTTACAACATCATCATTTTCAATATTTATAAGGTTTTGAATAGCTCTACCTTTTGAAGTTTTTCCTCCTTCAGGAATTTCATATACTCTCATCCAAAATACTTTTCCTTTTTTAGTAAAGAATAACATGTATTGGTGATTGGTAGCCACAAATAAATGCTCTAAGAAATCTTCATTTCGTGTTGCTACACCTTTTTGACCACGTCCTCCTCTATTTTGAACCTTATATTCATCTAAATTGGTACGTTTTATATAACCTGCATGAGAAATGGTAACTACTACTTTAGAATCAGGAATCATGTCTTCAATACTTAAATCACCACCCGCATATTCGATTACTGAACGACGCTCATCACCATATTTTTCCTTGATCTCTAATAATTCATCCTTAATAATAGTCATTCTACGAGATTCATCTGCCAAAATATCTTTTAGATCTTCGATCAATTTCATAATATCTTCATATTCAGTACGAAGTTTATCTTGTTCTAAGCCAGTAAGCTGGCGCAATCTCATTTCAACAATTGCTTTAGATTGAATTTCAGATAATTCGAAGCGCTTTATTAAGTTTTCTCTAGCTTCATCGGCATTTTTAGAAGCTCTAATTATTTTAATTACTTCGTCAATATTATCTGAAGCAATAATCAATCCTTCTAAAATGTGTGCACGCGCTTCAGCTTTCTTTAACTCATATTTAGTTCTACGAACCACAACATCATGTCTATGATTCACAAAGTGCTTTATCAGTTGCTTCAAATTTAACATCTCAGGCCTTCCATTCACTAAGGCAATATTATTTACACTAAATGAAGTTTGTAAGGCAGTGTATTTGTATAACTTATTCAATACAATATTTGGAATAGCATCTCTTTTCAAGACATATACCAAACGACGTCCTTTTCTACTGGTTTCGTCTCTAACAGTGGCAATACCTTCTATTTTTTTATCATTAACAAGGTCAGCCGTTTTCTTCATCAGATCAGCTCCATTGACTTGAAATGGTAACTCTGTAACAATAATACACTCTCTACCATTCACTTCTTCAAAAACTGTCTTAGCACGCATTACAATACGTCCTCTACCTGTATGAAAAGCATCTTTTACACCATCATATCCATATATTGTACCTCCGGTTGGGAAATCTGGAGCCTTTATATATTGCATTAACTCATCTATTTCAATAGCATTATTTTCAATATAAGCAATAGTTCCGTTGATAACTTCTGTAAGATTATGAGGCGCCATATTAGTGGCCATCCCAACTGCTATCCCAGAAGCACCATTCACCAATAAACTTGGAATACGTGTAGGTAAAACGGTAGGCTCTTGAAGTGTATCATCAAAATTCAAACGATGATTAACAGTATCTTTATCAATATCAGATAACATTTCTTCTGATATTTTTTTCATTCTAACCTCGGTATAACGCATTGCTGCAGGACTGTCACCATCAGGTGAACCAAAGTTTCCTTGTCCATCAACTATTTGATAACGCATACTCCAATCCTGTGCCATACGTACCATAGCATCATAAACAGAGGTATCACCATGTGGATGATACTTCCCTAATACTTCCCCAACAACCCTAGCTGATTTTTTATGAGCTCCTGTCGCTTTAATTCCTAATTCATGCATACCGAAAAGCACTCTTCTATGTACTGGTTTTAAACCATCACGTACATCTGGTAAAGCTCTTGATACAATCACTGACATTGAGTAATCAATGTAAGATGATTTCATCTCATCTTCAATATTTACAGGAATTATTTTTTCACCGTCTGCCATATAACTCTATTATTTTTTTATTGATTTTTATGAGTGAGCAATATACAACAATTCTGTTTTTTTTGAGTTATATAAAAGTATTAATATTATTACTATTTATTAACAATAAGACCTAGTAAACATACTGTTTTTCATAACTTTACAATGTTAATTAAAGTTAGGTATAGCTTTTGTAAGTATATATAAAAAAAATCTACTAATTTTACAGTATAAACCTATAATAATGGACGACAATTTTTCACCAAAAGTTAAAGATGTAATTGCCTATAGTAAAGAAGAAGCTTTACGATTAGGACATGATTTTATTGGTACTGAGCATTTAATGTTGGGCTTACTTCGTAAGGCTAATGGAGAAGCTATAGATGTTTTAAATGCATTGGATGTTGATTTGGCGATGCTTCGTAAAAAAATTGAAGGATTGAGTCCTGCAAATACTGACGCTCTTGCCGGAAACGATAAAAAAAGCTTACACTTAACTAAACAGGCAGAGAAAGCATTAAAAACGACTTTTTTAGAGGCCAAATTATTTAAAAGTAAGGCAGTTAGTACTGTGCATTTATTGTTATGTGTATTGCGAAATGAAAATGACCCAACTACGAAAATGCTCAATAAGTTTGATATAGATTATGATGAAGTAAAATCTATTTTTAGTCAACTATTTATTGATGAAGAAGATAGTATTGAAATCCCTAAAGCAGAAAGTTCTAATGATGATGAATTTGATGAGCCAAAACAAAATCCATTTGAAGGAGCTAAACCTGTAAAATCAAACTCAAAATCTAAAACCCCGGTATTAGATAATTTTGGAAGAGATCTAACACAACAGGCTGAAGAAGGTAAATTAGACCCTGTTGTTGGTAGACAAAAGGAAATAGAACGTATTTCACAGATATTAAGCCGTCGTAAAAAGAACAATCCTATACTCATTGGTGAACCCGGTGTTGGTAAATCAGCTATTGCAGAAGGGCTGGCATTACGTATCATTCAACGTAAAGTATCTCGAATTTTATTTAACAAACGTATTGTATCGTTAGATTTAGCGAGTTTAGTTGCGGGTACAAAATACCGTGGACAGTTTGAAGAGCGTATGAAGGCTTTAATGAATGAATTAGAGAAGAATGACGATATCATCCTTTTTATTGATGAAATTCATACCATAGTTGGTGCCGGAGGCGCTACAGGCTCTTTAGATGCTTCTAATATGTTTAAGCCTGCTTTGGCAAGAGGTGAAATTCAATGTATAGGTGCTACTACCTTGGATGAATTTCGTCAAAACATAGAGAAAGATGGTGCGTTAGAACGACGTTTTCAAAAAGTAATGGTTGAGCCCACTTCTGTGGAAGAAACCATACAAATACTACAAAATATTAAAGATAAATATGAAGATCATCACAATGTAGTTTATACAGATGACGCTATAGAAGCTTGTGTAAAATTGACAAACAGATATATGACAGATCGTTTTTTACCGGACAAAGCTATTGATGCATTAGACGAAGCCGGTTCAAGAATACACATTATGAATATTGTAGTACCAAAACAAGTAGTTGAACTAGAACAGCAGCTTGAAGAGGTTAAAGAGCTTAAAAACAGTGTGGTAAAGAGTCAAAAATATGAAGAAGCCGCACGTTTGAGAGATGATGAAAAACGTATAGAAAAAGAGTTAATAGTCGCACAACAAGCTTGGGAAGATCAGTCAAAATTACATAAAGAAACTGTTACTGAAGACAATGTAGCTGAAGTGGTTTCTATGATGACAGGAATTCCTGTTAACCGTATTGCAGAAGCTGAAAGTAATCGTCTAGCTGAATTACCTAACTTAATAAAAGGTAAAGTAATTGGTCAAGACGAAGCTGTAAGTAAGGTTGTGAAAGCTATACAACGTAACCGTGTTGGCTTAAAAGACCCTAATAAACCTATTGGATCATTTATATTTTTAGGGCAAACAGGTGTAGGTAAAACACAGTTAGCAAAAGTATTGGCTACTCAATTATTTGATTCACCTGATGCGTTGGTACGTATTGATATGAGTGAGTATATGGAAAAATTTGCCATTTCTCGTTTAATTGGTGCACCTCCCGGGTATGTTGGATATGAAGAGGGCGGTCAATTGACAGAAAAAATACGCCGTAAACCTTATGCTGTTGTTTTATTAGATGAAATTGAAAAAGCACATCCTGATGTCTTTAATATGTTATTACAAATTTTAGATGATGGATATATTACAGATAGTTTAGGTAGAAAAATTGATTTTAGACATACTATCATCATCATGACCTCTAATATTGGCTCTCGTCAATTAAAAGATTTTGGTGCCGGTGTAGGTTTTGGTACCGCTTCTAAAAAACAACAAGCTGACTCTCATGCAAGGAGTGTTATAGAAAATGCCTTAAAGAAAAGTTTTGCCCCCGAGTTTTTAAACCGTATTGATGATGTTATTATATTCAATGCCTTAGAGAAAGAAGATATACATGCCATTATTGATATCGAATTAGAAAAATTATTAGACAGAATTGATGGTTTAGGTTATAAACTCACCTTAAGTGATAAAGCCAAGGATTATATTGTCGATAAAGGTTTTGATAGACAATATGGTGCAAGACCTTTAAAACGTGCTATCCAAAAATATATAGAAGATGCTTTGGCGGAAAAGATTGTAAATGCAAAACTCAAAGAACACGATAGTATTTTTATGGATCTTGATGAGGAAAAGGATGAACTGACTATAAAAATTAAAAAGTCTAAAAAACCTGTTAAAGAAAAAGAATAACTATTAGTTAACGTAATTTAGATATAAAAATAGCCGATTTCAAATATATAACAATTTTGATTTGAAAAATATTGTCATTCCGAAAGAGGAACGTCCCAATCCCGATGACTATCGGGAGAGAAATCTCAAAAGTTAGAGATTCCCAGCCTTTGCCGGCAGGCAGTTTACCTCACTTAGGCAAGATTTGAATGACGGAACTCAATGTAAATGCCTGTTCTTAAGTATATTAATTTTGTTTCTATGTCGAACGTTAATCTATGTTAATTATTATCTCTTAAAATGTATGAGTAAATATTTTATTAGTTGTTCTTATTATACTATTTTTAACATTTATTTTATTTCGTTCTTTTCATCTAGATCAAACGAGCAAACCCAAAGGAATATCTAAAGTATCTATTAGTTACTATAATCTTAGTGACCGTAATTTTGAAGCAATTAATGAATTAAACAAAACTCAAATAACATTATTAGAAGATTATTGGAAAGAATTTGAACTTATTAATAATCATGAATTTAAATTTAATTTTCGTTATAGAATTAATATTCAAACTGAAACAAGGAATGAAACTTGGTTTTATGATAATAAACAAGGATATATAGCTAAGCTTAATTATTTTTATAAACCATGCTATAAAATTAATAACTTAAATGAATTTAATAAAAATATATTGGGTTTATAGCTTCTGCTAAGTTAAGGGTTCCTACTCTATACGTTACAATCAAGGTGCTTTTATTGGGTTAATAGATCGTCTAATAATTCCCTTATTGTATTACTATTCCAATTAGCCGGTTCGAATTCTACTAAGGCTACTTTAGCTTGTTTGTCTGGTGTGAATGTAGCTGGTATACTATTGGTTGCAAGCTGTTTGGGCGGATTTGATAACATGTTATAAGTTGGCATTCATAATTATATTTCGAATAAAAACTTTCAACTTTAGAAGCATTATCTGAAGTTATTAAATTGAATACAACCTTATCTTTATCATCATCATATAGCTTTTGAATCATTAGCATTTCTGCGTAGGCAGTCCCAAGGATTCGGGACAGACCTAATTAAGTATAGATTTCTATCTACTCAGGAATGACATTTGTAGAACATATATAATTTATATTTATGAATAAAAATTTCTTGATACTGACTATCCCTGCAGACAGGCCATCGGGGAATTTATAGATTAAAAGTTAGGTAGAAAGCTCCTCATCTATTCATACCGAGATGCATGAGCCGAAAGTAACAATAAACGGAAATACTGCTTTTATTATCTATTACTGGTCAGATTCAGGGACAACCAACGGCAAACCTTTTGCTACTAGAGGAAAATCTACACGTATTTTTGTAAAAGAGAATGGTAAATGACTGTGTATACATGGGCATTATACGTTGTTGCCTGATTAATATAATAACCCTTTTATTCACGTCTTTGCGAAGGAGTTCCGTTCCGATGGCCATCGGGGTGGGACTCCTTCGCAAAGACGTTACTCTAATCAACCAATTCAAAATCAGCCTTTTCAAACTCTTCTCCATTGATTATCAATGAAAGCTGATGTAATCCAATATGTAATTTTCGTGTGGTAATAACCTTAAATGGTTGTTTTCGATTAATGGTTGTCATTGAATTTTTAGGATACTCTTTTTCGCTGATTGTAAATACTTTTCTAAATAAACTACCATTTGCTTTCTGATAATAAAGTCCGTATTCTAAGCGTATTTTGGAATTTGAATTTCCTATATTTTTAAGTTGAAATGTAAACCTCAATGCTTCACCAATCTTAACTTTAGGCGTCAGTATTTGAAAATTATCAATTTGAATATTTTCTAACGACCCAAAACCAAACAACTCCATCATTTCAGTATTTCCTTGTTTTAATAAAGTTCTACTGGCATGTTTAACCAACCAATCGGTTTCTTTTGTTTTTCCTTTCCACTGTTTCACCAACTTAATAGTTATATTCGGATTATTTTTTGAAATGTCATTAAGGTTATTCGCCACACTTCTCCTTACTGATTCTGAATCGTCATTTTTTAAGTTTTCTAAAATTGAAATAATCGGTATAGGATCTTCTTTTAATGCAGGAAGTGCCATTGCCCATGGTAATCTTGGTCGGCAACCTTCGGATGAAAGACGCCTAACCATAGCATGTTCGTGCTTAGTCCACAATAACATTTGAGATAGCATTTGTTCCTGATATTTTATGATAAAAGGGCGGACAGCAAATTCGCAACTGGTGAATTGTGTGATTACTTCAAATGCATTGACTGAAACCTTATAATCATCTAAACCGTATAGCTCAACAAATTCAGGAAGAAACATCCATTCAAAAGCTGCTTCATTAACTCTGTTCTTTTGTAACCGTTTAATAATTTTTAAAACTGCGTTTATAAGTTCATTATAATTTTTAGGTAAATGAGGTTTTAGCATAAGTACAATATGCCTCATTCGCTGTTTTAATTCTCTTTGCTCCCACTCATCATCATAAATATTGTTTAAAAAAGAGTTTTTATCAAAATCATGAAGAACTTGTTTTATAGCTAAGGTAAATTCATCAAAGAACTGTTGATTATAAATATTTTTAAGTAATTCTGCCATTAGGATATTTTAATTGATTTAATAGAAATTTTTTAAGTTCTAACCAGAATAATTCATATCCATTTACAGATCTCCATAAAACTCTTGCACCATGAAACCCTTTACTGTAGGCTTAAAATGAGTAATATAGTTCGTGTCAACAAATCGTCTGATACATCTTTGTCAAATTGCATTCTCTTAATTATATTACAGAAACAAAAATACTAACTTCTGCATTTTCAGGATCTTGAGCCTTTTCTCCATAAACCTCAAAATCAACTATATAAGCTCTATTTAAATCTGTTTTCCAAATTTTTACCCAACTTTCATAAACAACTCCTTTAGTTAGATCTCCTTTTGAAATAAATTTAACATAATTACTTTCATTAAATGATTTTCCCACCATTCCTTTCGGGATAGTATCTAAATTGGAAACCTTGCATCCCAATAAAGTTGTGTAAGGCTGTGTATAATCACCATCATATTCGGTATAAAGCGAATAAATTGTATTATCTATTTTATGGGGGATTTTATCTAAAATGTCTTCAGACATAAATTTCTGCCAAAGTTCACCTATATCTTTTGCTGCTTGTCCGCCTTTATTTGTTGTTCTAACTGAAATACCTATAATACTAAATGCTGCTAATTTTTGTTTCATTATAAATTTTTGTTTTAAAAGACAAAAATATAAAAGCATTATGACAAGAGTGTGTCAGGGGTGTAAATTATTTCTTTCAGCAACTGTATTAAAATAATTCATCAAGTTAAAATTACGATCATCAAATTGTTCAGTGAGTAATTCTAATGACTGTATTTTATCTAACCTAAACTCTCTGTAATTATTTCTTAATCTACACCAAGCAATTAAAATCCAATTCTCTTGTGTGTGATATAGCGCATAAGGTTCTATTACCCTATCAGTAAGTTCTTCTTTACTTATAGAGTGATATTTGATTTTGATCAATATTAAATTTGTAATGGCTATTTGCACTGTTGAAAGGCAGTTACTGGTGGTTTCTTCAGTGAAATTCTGCATATAGAATACTCTTTCTGAAAGTAATTCAACTTTATCTCTATTAGAGTAACGCAATACTGCTTTTACCTTAGTAATTGCTTCTTTATGATTTTTTGTTAATGATCTATCCTTATTTCTTGAAATTAAATTTTCAGCAGTAATTAAAGCATTTGCTTCTTGTTCGGTGAACATTATTGGTGACAGTGTGTAACCTTCAATCAAAGAATAACCTTTACCTTCTTCAGTAAATATTGGGATTCCTGACTCTTCTAATGCTTTGATATCACGATAGGCAGTTCTTACACTTATATCAAATTTTTTAGCAATTTGAGGTGCAGTAACTATTCTTCTTGATTGCAATAAAGTTAGAATTGCTGTTAATCTGGATAATCTCGGTATGTGCTTATTTTTATCCAAACAATTCTTCGCTATCTATGGTAAGATTCTGAATAAAGTTTATTGTCTTTACAATATCATCATGTAATACTTTATCTTCTTCTATAAAAGAGACTTCACTTCGATACATTTGCACTAAAGACTCTAAAAATGGTGAAGTTTTTATAGGCTTCCTAAATTCTAATGCCTGTGCAGCATTTAATAATTCTATAGCTAATATCGTTTCTAAATTATCTACAATTCGCTTTGCTTTTGTAGCTCCGTTTGCCCCCATACTTACATGATCTTCTTGTCCGTTACTCGAAACAATTGAATCTACTGAAGCAGGAGTTGCCAATTGTTTATTCTGACTTACGATACTTGCGGCAGTGTATTGCGGAATCATAAATCCGGAGTTCAATCCGGGATTAGACACTAAAAATGATGGTAAGCCTCTTGAACCTGAAACCAGCTGAAAGGTACGTCGTTCTGAAATATTGCCTAATTCAGCTAAAGCTATACCCAAAAAATCAAAGCCCAACGCCAATGGTTGTCCGTGAAAATTACCACCTGAAATAATTTCATCAGCTTCAGCGAAAATATTAGGATTATCAGTAACCGAATTTATCTCAGTTTCTATCGTTTTTTTTACAAAACTCAAAGTGTCTTTACTAGCTCCATGAACTTGTGGCATACATCTAAATGAATATGGATCTTGTATGTGTTTTTTTTCTTGCGCAATTAATTCACTATCCATCAACAATTCTTTAATTCTCTTTGCTGTTTTCAATTGCCCATTATGAGGTCTCACTAAGTGAATTAGATCATTAAAAGGTTCTATTCTACCATCAAAAGCATCCAGCGAAAGCGCACCAAAAACATCTGTCAGATAAGATAATTTAAAACTCTTTAACAATATAGAAACTCCATAAGCACTCATAAACTGTGTTCCATTTAATAATGCCAAACCTTCTTTAGCTTGCAACTCAATTTTTTGCCATCCGAACTTATCTAGAATTTCCTCACCTGTATAATTTTTATCTTCAAAAGTTACTTCTCCTTTAGCAATCAACGGTAAAGCCAGATGTGCCAATGGAGCTAAATCACCCGATGCTCCTAAAGAACCTTGAGTATAAATTACCGGCAAAACATTATGGTTGTAAAAATCTATCAATCTATTTACCGTAGCTAACTGTACACCTGAATGTCCATAACTTAAGGACTGAATTTTTAAAAATAACATTAATTTTACAATCCCATTCGGCACCTTTTCACCTGTACCACAGGCATGAGACATTACTAAGTTCTCTTGAAGTATTGTTAAGTTTTTAGTAGATATTTTAACATTATATAAGGCTCCAAAACCAGTATTGATACCATACATAGGCTTTTCGCTCTTAGATAATTTCTCATCTAAATATCGCCTGCATTTAGCAATTCTTTTCGTTGCTTCTTCTGACAATACCAATTGTTTATTGGTAGTCACTATTTCATTTATACTTAATAAACTTAAACTTTTGTTATCTATATAATGAGTTTCTTGCATATGAATTTGTAAAGTTCTTCAAAAATAAAAATTAACTACTATTTAAAGTAATTATTAGCATTTAATTACGTCAATTAACTCAAATTTAAGTATTGTAGTTAAAAAATACTATACTTTTGTAAAACAAAAATTATATAAAATATAAAATGAGGAAATTACTGATTACACTAACGGCATTACTAATATTAACTGCATGTAAAAATGAACCTAAAAAAAAGGATTATGTTACCCTTTCAGGGAATATCACAAATGCAACCGGTAATGAATTAAAGATTATCAATAATCTAAATCAACCTGTAAAAACCATCACCGTAAACGAAGATGGTACTTTTAAAGATACTTTAAAGGTTTCTAAAGGTGTATATAATATGTTTGATGGCAGCGAATATGCTGCATTATATTTAGAAAATGACTTTGATATTAATATCGCATTAGATACAAAGGAGTTTGATGAAACATTGACTTTCACTGGAAATGGCAGTGATGGTAGCACATACTTAGCAAAGAAAATGTTATTACAAGAGGAAACTTTTACTAATGTAAATGATCTATATGCTTTGGATAAACCTGAATTCTTAATAGCTCTTGAAAATAAAAAAGCTGATTTTGTTAACCTGAGGGAACAATATAAAAGCTTGGATTCTACTTTAACTGCTAATGATTCTAAAGATACAGAAGGTTTGTTTAAGTTTTTAGCTGGCAGATATGATAAAATGTCAAAAATGGCTAAATTAAAAGGTAAGCCATCACCTAAATTTGTCAACTATGAAAATCATAAAGGAGGTACTACTTCTCTAGATGATTTAAAAGGAAAATATGTATATGTTGATGTTTGGGCAACTTGGTGCGGACCATGTAAAAGAGAAATTCCGTTTTTAAAAGAAGTTGAAAAGGAGTTTCATGGTAAAAATATTGAATTTGTAAGTGTTTCTATAGATAAAAAAGCAGCACACAAAGTATGGAAACAAATGGTAACTGAAAAAGAATTAGTAGGTATTCAACTTTTTGCCGGTGATGATCTACAGTTTGTAAATGATTATGGTATTGAGGGCATTCCTCGTTTTATTTTAATTAATGATAAAGGCAATGTTGTAAATGCTGATGCGCCAAGACCTTCTAACCCTAAACTAAAAGAAGTGCTAAATGGTTTGTTAAATTAAAGCTTATTAAAATATTGAAAATTAAATAATTAAAAGGTTGTGTAAATTCATTAACACAACCTTTTTAAATTATTCTTTTTTTCCTTTCTCACCCTCGACCTCATCTTGAACTTTTGGAATGTTCTTTTTCAATAGATCTATAAAGGCATCAGATAAAAAGTCAATACTATCAGAAGCAGTAAATGTTTCAAATACTTTTGTTTTCATAGCCAAATCGGCCGTTTTTCCGTGTAGGTAGACGCCTAATATTACAGCTTCGAATGATGTATATTGTTGTGCAATCAATCCGGTTATGATACCGGTAAGTACATCTCCACTTCCAGCAGTAGCTAAAGCAGGATTTCCTGTGGTATTAAAGTGAATTTTTCCTTGATGTACAATGGCTGTATATGCTCCTTTTAGTACAATAATTAGTTTGTGTTTTTTAGATAACTTAAGTAGTTTATCTAATTTTTCATAATCATCTTTCCATTTTCCAACTAAACGCTCAAATTCTTTAGGATGTGGCGTCAATACTGAATTTTCTGGCACCAACTTTAATAAACTTTTGTTTTTTGACAACAAGTTAATCGCATCAGCATCTATAACCAAAGGTAATTTATTCTCTTGCAAGAATTTTTTAAACCCTTCTTCTGTTTTGGTGCTAGTACCCATACCAATTCCGATTCCAGTCGCAGTTGGATTAATTTTCGAATTAAAATATTCTAATTCATTTTCTGCATCTACTTCTACCATTGCTTCCGGTATGGACGTCTGTAGAATCTGATAGGCACATTTAGGCACATAAGCGGTTACCAAACCACTTCCTATTGTTAATGCTGCTCTAGATGTTAATGTAACAGCACCTATTTTGCCAAAACTGCCTCCTATTATCAATGAATGCCCATAATCTCCTTTGTGAGAAAATCTTTCTCTAAACTTATATATGGGCAGTACATCATTTTTATTGATTAGTTGAAAATCAGTTTCAACTGAATCTAAATACTCACTATCTAAACCAATATCAATCACATCCCATGAAGTTATATATTCTTGATTATCTGGTAGTAAAAAAGCTAGTTTCGGAGTTTGAAAAGTTAAAATATGGTATGCTTTTATAACAGACTCTACATCTATTATGGGTTTATCAGCAAATAAGCCAGAAGGGAAATCTATAGATAGCACATAAGCATTAGATGCATTGATATACTGGATGGTTTCTTTTAACACACTTTCAGGACTTCTTGACAAACCCAATCCGAAAATAGCATCAATAATCATATCATTTTCTGAAATCTTAGGAAATTCAGAACTACAGGTAATCATTTCGGGCCAAATACCAATCTCTTTTAAACGTTCATAGTTATCTAAAAATGCTTCAGAACGCTTATTACTACAATTAATAACATGGGTATTTACATTGTAACCATGCTGTTTAAGGTGTCTAGCTATTACGAGTCCGTCACCACCATTGTTACCTGTACCGCAGAATACTTGTATAGTAACCGAATCTCCTTGAAGTCTATTATGAATCCATTGAAAACAAGCTGTAGCGACCCGTTCCATTAAATCTAAAGAAGTGATCTTTCCTTTTTCAACAGTTATTTGATCTGCTTTATACAGTTGCTTAGCAGATAATATTTTCATTTGTGAAAAATTTAGCTTTTATATTCACCCATCTCAGCATATTTAGCCATACGTTGTTTTACCAGTTCTTTTTCTGATAGATCTTTTAGCTCACTATATGCTTTTACAATTTGTTTTTCAACAATTTTGAAAGCTTCTTCTCTGTTACTCTGAGCTCCTCCAAAGGGTTCTTTTATAATACCGTCAATTAATTTCAGCCGCTTCATATCTTTTGCAGTTAATTTTAAAGCTTCAGCTGCTTGTTCTTTATACTCCCAACTACGCCATAAAATAGAGGAACATGATTCTGGTGAAATTACAGTATACCAAGTATTCTCCATCATATAAACTCTGTCACCAACACCTATTCCTAATGCGCCACCTGATGCGCCTTCACCTATAACAACCGTAATTATTGGTGTTTTTAAAATGGTCATTTCATAAATATTTCTGGCAATAGCTTCTCCTTGACCACGTTCTTCAGCTTCTAAGCCCGGATAAGCGCCCGGAGTATCTAATAATGTCACTACGGGAATCTTAAACTTTTCTGCCATCTTCATTAATCGCAATGCTTTACGGTAGCCTTCCGGATTTGCCATACCGAAATTACGATACTTACGCGTTTTTGTATTATAGCCTTTTTGTTGACCTATAAACATAAAGGACTGGTTTCCAATTTTACCTAAACCTCCAACCATGGCTTTATCATCCTTTACATTTCTATCACCATGCAATTCCATAAATGTCCCTTTGGTAAATGCATTGATAAAATCTAAAGTATATGGTCTGGAAGGGTGTCTTGACATTTGAACTCTTTGCCAAGCAGTCAGATTTTTATATATCTCTTTTTTTGCTTTTTCAAGTTTCTTCTCGATCTGTTGACATGTTTCGGTAACATCAATATCGCTCTCTTCTCCTATTATCAAACACTTCGATAGCTGCTCTTCTAACTCCTGAATTGGTTTTTCAAAATCTAAATATTCCATTTGACAGTTTTAGTTGGGTGGTACAAATATATAAACTTTGTCCAATTAAAGACTGCTGTAAAATGATAAAAATTGATAAAAAAGGCAATCTTATGCAATAGTCTTATATAAGATCATCTTTTTAATTTGAATATCGCGTTCAATAAAATTGTGAGTAAAATCAGTATTGCTCCATAATAAAAATTAGTACTCATTATTTCATTATTTCCGAATATCAATATTGCTAAAACAATTCCGTAAACGGGTTCTAAATTGTAGGTAAGCATTACTGTAAAAGGACTGATATACTTCATAATATGTACGCTAGCAATGAATGCGTAAGCTGTACAGATAGAGGCTAATATTAATATATATATCCAATCTTTTGAGTTTAGTTTAAAGAATTCTTGACTGAAACCATCATTAGCAAATAATAAATAAATAGATATAAACAATACACCACCAATAAATTCATAAAATGAAATTATTGATGCATTATGTTTCTCAACAAATTTACCGTTGATCACCGCAAATAATGAAGAAAAAAAGGCAGATGAGATTCCTAATAATATTCCTGTTAAGTATTTTATTTCGCTATCTAAAATAATGTAAACTCCTATGGACACCAATAATCCAAAAAGTATTTCATAACGATCAATTTTACGCTTATAAAATATAGGTTCAATTAAAGATGCGAAAAAAGCTCCCGTTGAAAACATGGCTAAGGCTATAGAGACATTGGCTTCTTTTATAGACGCAAAAAAGGTTATCCAATGCAATGCAATAATAATTCCTGCGATAAAAAATTTTAATAAAGCTGAATTGGAAATCTTAGTATTTATCTTGGTGATTTTTATGTATATAAACATTAAGATTCCTGCTATTAGCATTCTATACCACACCAAAGGAATAGCCTCAATAGAAATTAACTCTCCTAATATTGCTGTAAATCCTGCAATAAACACTAAGAAATGTAGATGAAAGTTGTTTCGTAATTTATTGCTTTGCTCTAACATAAAGATATATAGCCAATAGTCCGAATATAATATTAGGCAACCATACCATTAATAGAGGATTATATGTTGCCCCGGCACCTAATACTTCTGAAACTTTCATAAAAAAGACATATATAAACATTAAACTAATACCAACAGCTAAGTTAATACCTATACCGCCTCTCCTCTTTTTTGCTGCTAATGAAACTGCTATTAAAGTTAAAATTATAGAAGATAAGGGTAAACTAGTTCGTTTATATAATTCTACTTTATATTTATTCAAGCTTTTTACACCTCGTTTTTCAGATTTTTTAATATGTTTTATGAGTTGATGCGAAGGCATTTCTTTTGCTAAATAACCTACATATAATAGGTCTTTTGGAAAAAAATTGAAAACAGTATCTAATTTTCTACCTGATTCTATACTATCAATTTGAGCATATATTTTACGCTTTTTATAATTAGTAATGGTATATGTGCTATCCTTTTCATTCCACTTAATGTTTTTACCAATAATTTTATATTTTAATTGTAATCCGTCAAAATGTTCGTATGAAAAATCATATCCGGTATTTCTTTCTAAATTAAAATTTCTAAAATATACAAAATCATTATCGGTCAATTGCAAGTTTACGTTTGCAACACTTGTTTTCTCTTTTTTATTTCTACGAAGGTATGTATCTTCAAAAGTTTCAAAAGTTTTACTTGAATGTGGCACTATAAAATGATTTGCATATAATGCAATACTGCCAATAATTATAGCACCAATAATATACGGTTTTAGTAATCTCTTATATGAAACACCAGAACTATGCATAGCAACAATTTCAGTATTTGATGCTAACTTTGATGTAAATAAAATAGTTGAAATAAATAAACCTAATGGCATAAATGTATTACCATAGTTTATGATAAATGGAATGTAATAATCTTTAATAATTTCTCCAATCCCTAAATTTGGATGTTCTAAAAATCTACCTATTTTTTCTGATACATTTATAGCAATACCTATAGGTAGTAATATCAGTAAAGTAAAGATAAATGAAGTAAAATATTTTTTTAATATGTATTTGTCTAGAATTCGCAATACTTATAGCCGTTTATCCATTTGTTTTACCATGGTATTTTTCCAAGTGGTAAAATCTCCTGCTAATATATGCTTTCTAGCTTCACGAACCAACCACATATAAAATCCGAGGTTATGTATGGTAGCAATTTGTTTTCCTAAATACTCCTTTGCAGCAAACAAGTGACGCAAATATGCTTTAGAATATTGAGTATCTACTGAAGTGATACTCATTTCATCAATGGGTGAAAAATCATCTTCCCATTTTTTGTTTTTAATATTGATGGTACCATGCGCAGTGAATAGCATACCATTTCTAGCATTTCGAGTAGGCATTACACAATCGAACATGTCAATGCCTAAAGCTATATTTTCTAAAATATTAATGGGTGTACCAACTCCCATTAAATATCGTGGTTTATCTTTTGGCAAAATATTACAAACAATATCGGTCATTTCATACATCTCTTCTGCTGGTTCGCCAACTGAAAGTCCACCAATTGCATTACCTTCTGCTCCTACTGAAGCAATAAATTCAGCTGATTGTTCTCGCAAATCTTTATAAGTACTTCCTTGAACTATCGGGAAAAAAGTTTGCTTATAATTATATTTTAAAGGTGTTTTCTCTAAATGTTCAATACAGCGTTTTAACCATCGATGTGTCATATGCATAGAATTCTTGGCATAACCGTATTCACATGGATAAGGTGTACATTCGTCAAAAGCCATAATAATATCTGCGCCAATGCTTCGCTGAATATCCATTGAAGATTCCGGTGAAAAGAAATGTGTAGAACCATCAATATGTGATTTAAACTTCACTCCTTCTTCCGCAATTTTATTATTCCCCGAAAGGGAATATACCTGATAACCACCACTATCAGTAAGTATTGGTCGATTCCAATTCATAAACTTATGTAATCCGCCAGCCTGTTCTAATATGTGAGTTTTTGGGCGTAAATATAAATGGTAAGTATTGCCCAAAATGATATCGGCATTGATGTCCTCTTTTAATTCGTGTTGATGGACTCCCTTAACAGATGCAACCGTACCAACAGGCATAAAAATGGGCGTTTCTATTGTACCATGGTCAGTAGTAATAGTGCCTGCTCTGGCTTTAGAAGTTTGGTCGTTTGCTTTTAAGTCGAATTTCATCACTTAGTTATAAACAGTGAGATTCCTGCCTCCGCAGGAATGACAATCAAAATAATTAAACATTAAATCTAAAGTTCATCATATCACCATTTTGTACGATATATTCTTTTCCTTCAACGGCTAATTTACCTGCTTCTTTTACTTTGGCTTCGCTTCCAAAATGTACAAAATCATCATATTTTATTACTTCAGCACGAATGAAACCTTTTTCAAAATCGGTATGGATAACTCCTGCAGCTTGTGGTGCTGTATCACCAATATGTATGGTCCATGCTCTTACTTCTTTTTCACCTGCAGTAAAATAAGTCTGTAGATTCAATAATTTATATGCTGCTCTAATTAATCTTGAAGCTCCGGCTTCTTCTAAACCAAGATCATCTAAAAATAATTGACGTTCTTCATAATCTTCTAACTCAGCAATATCAGCTTCTGTTTCAACTGCTAAAATAATAATTTCGGCATCTTCATCTTTAATTGCTTCTTTAACTGAATCAACATAGGCATTACCATCTTTTGCTGAGGCTTCATCTACATTACAAACATATAAAATGGGTTTGTCTGTAAGTAATTGTAAGGGTTTGATATATTCTTGACGTTCAGTATCTGTCAATTCAATAGCTCTAACAGAAATAGCACTTTCTAAGGCTTCTTTTACCTTTATTAAAATATCAAGTTCTTTTAATGCGTCTTTTTCACCTGTTCTTGATGCTTTTTTAACGCGTTCTAATCGTTTATCTATTGCTTCTAAATCTTTTATCTGTAATTCAAAATCAATAATTTCTTTATCTCTTACCGGATCAATAGTTGTTTCAACATGAACAATATTATCATTATCAAAACAACGCAGTACATGAATAATAGCATCGGTTTCTCTAATGTTTGCTAAGAATTTATTCCCTAGCCCTTCTCCTTTACTTGCTCCTTTTACGAGTCCTGCAATATCAACAATATCAACAGTTGCCGGCATCACACGTTCTGGATTCACAAGCTCTTCCAACTTTTCTAAACGCATATCCGGTACATTAACCACTCCTATGTTTGGTTCAATGGTACAAAAAGGGAAGTTTGCACTTTGCGCTTTGGCATTTGATAAACAGTTAAATAATGTTGATTTTCCAACATTTGGTAATCCTACAATTCCTGCCTTCATTTATTTTAATTTTTAAGGTGCAAATATAGGATTAACTTTTAATAAATTACAATAGACAAATCCCAAATTACAATGGATAGAAGTATGGTTTTTAAATTTTAGAACCGAGACATATACTAAAACTGAATAGCTGTATTTTTTGTTATTTAGAGAGCTAGAATAATTACTCAGGATGCATAAAACGTTGTTTATCTAACAATTCATCTTCTGTTTCAACATGATCTTCGTCTGGTATACAACAATCAACAGGACAAACAGCAGCACATTGTGGTTCATCATGAAAGCCTTTGCATTCTGTACATTTATCTGGTACAATAAAATAAAGTTCATCACTTACCGGTTCTTGTTCTTCATCAGCATTAAATTTATTACCATTTGGCAACATAATATCTCCTTTTAGATCTGTTCCGTCAGAAAAACGCCAATCTTCAGCACCTTCATATATTGCAGTATTAGGACATTCTGGTTCACATGCTCCACAATTTATACATTCATCCGTTATTATAATTGCCATTGTTTTTTTTCGATTAAATTTGCACTGCAAAGTTACAATAATCACAATATAAAAGACGATAAATGTTATTGGAAAACAGAATTAATGCTTTTGTAGAATTAGGGAATTTTTTAAGTCAGTTTTCGAGAAAAACAATAGAACAAAACAATACTGTTTTACATAATGATCTATTTTTTGATGCTTTTAAACTACAAATAAAAAGAGCTAAAGAAACTAATGGGTGGTTTACAGAAGATGCTGTTTTATATGCTTTTGAAAATTTAAGTAACTTATTGACTAAAAACAGTTTAAATAATTGGATATCGTCTTATACTTTAAATAATGATCAAGCTAAGACTGTTGCAATTATTATGGCAGGTAATATTCCTTTGGTCGGATTTCATGATTTTTTATCCGTATTAATTTCCGGGAATAAGGTTTTGATAAAACAATCATCTAATGACAATCGTTTTTTACCATTAATTACAAAATATTTAGAGTATGTAGAGCCACAGTTTAAAGATTTAATTCAGTTTACTGAAGAAAGGTTAACTGAATTTGATGCAACTATTGCCACGGGTAGTAATAATACAGCTCGTTATTTTGAAGCTTATTTTGGAAAATACCCTAATATTATCCGTAAAAATAGAAATAGTATTGCTGTGCTTACAGGTAATGAAACTCATGAAGAACTCAGTAAATTAGGAGAAGATATATTTAGATATTTCGGATTGGGTTGTAGAAGTGTTTCAAAACTATTTGTACCTAAAAACTATGATTTTGACAACTTATTTAAGGCAATCTATGATTACAAAGACCTTATCAACTATATAAAATATAGAAATAACTACGATTATAATAAGGCAGTCTATCTAATGAGTGAATTTAAGCTCTCAGATAATGGTTTTTTGATGTTAAAAGAAGATATTAGTTATGCCTCACCTATTGCAACGCTTTTTTATGAATATTATACTGATCTAGACTCTCTAAAACAAAAACTAGATATTGATGCTGAGCATATTCAATGTATAGTGAGCAATGTTATTGATAATGCTGTACAATTCGGACAGACTCAACAACCACAGCTTACTGATTATGCTGATGGTGTTGATACATTGGCGTTTTTGAGTGAGCTATAAGCCCCTTTGTCCTTCGGACATTTCCCCAAAGGGGAAAGCTAATCGGATATATTCTTCCCTTTGAGGAGTCTGCTTGACGGCAAGGCAGGAATTAATTCAATTTTATAACATTACAAGTCTATAAATAAAGGGTATTAAACCCCAAGGCAAGCCTAGGATCCAATAATAGGAATCGACCCAAGGGTAGAGATATTAAACCGAGATCCCGCTGAAAAAAAGCGGGATTAGTTCGATTAACTAAAAAATCGGAAATGATTTTTTAGAGTCTCACGAAAAAAAAGAGCTCTCAAATTCATGAGAACTCCTTTAAACTCAAATAATATTTTATATTAATTCACAGACCATACTGAATAGCTGTTTGGCGGACACTGAATTTTTACCCAACCTCCACTTTGTGTTGTTGGATACCATCCTGAATGTCCTGTAAAATCTTTTATAGAAGTACTATACCAATTAGTTGGCACCCATCGTTCTTTCCAACTACTGGAATTATTAAGGTACACTATAAGTCCGGGATTGCCATTATAGCCATTTCTTCTGGCAATATACTCATCTGTATCCGTATATAAGATAGATGTATTACCAGTTGCTTTATTATTGTGAATCCAAATCAAATTATTCATTCGTTCTTTATTCAACCATTCTTCATAATCTCTATAAAAAATGGTTGGATAACCTTCATGCGTTAAAATATAAGCATAAGCCAACATTTTTTTCCATATTATGTCTGTATCATGATTTGCTACAAAGGTTACTGCTTTATATGGATTTCTTTTCCACATCATATCATCATTCAATATATTCAAATTATTTCCATCAAAAGCATCATTCATTTTATAATAACATGCAAAATCAAATACTGAACTATTTGCATTATTTGCCCACCATTCTAATGTATTTACGTTAGAATCCCAGTATTCGCCAACAGAAAATCCACCAACATTTGTATTCCAAGTATTTACAACCCAAGGTCCAAAACCTTTTACATAATCAAATCTCCAACCATCAAAACCCATCACATTTTTATAATATTTACCTACACCATCACTTCTATTCCAAAGCCAATCTTGTACATTAGGTACTTCGTGACACATATCTGGAAAACCACCAAAATAGCCTTCATCATTACTATGGATATTATTAGGGTGGAAGTCATGTTGGGACCTTAAAAATTTTCCTGATGCCACACCGCTAAAATCTGTCCAAGTATTTGTACCTGTATATTGATTAGCTTCTAACTGAGCTCCACTATTATGATTTAAAACGATATCAGCAAATACCTTTACATTTTGTGAATGCGCTGTAGAAATTAAACTTTGTAACTCGGTTTTAGAGCCAAAACGAGTTTCAATTGTTCCATTCTGATTGAAATTTCCAAAATCAAAATAATCAGTTGGGTCATAACCCATAGAAAGCGCGCCATTTTGTGCTTTTGATGCTGGCGGAAGCCATACTGCATCTATCCCGGCATTAGACCATGCAGTTACTTTTGACTTTACGGTATTCCACCAAGTTCCTCCTGAAGGAACATCCCAATAAAATGCTTGCATCATTACACCACCTCCGGGTCCCGGAGTAAATGCTTTACTGATAGAAGTACTTTGTCCGGTACTAAATGGCTGCCCATCATGTGTAGTTACATTCATAATTGAGTTTTCTTTTTGAATGTCTAAATTATCTTCTTCTGCTGTTTGGCAAGAGAACATCAATAAAGCAACTCCTAAAATTAACCCCTTCAACTTTAATGTTTTCATAATAAAAAGTTTTAATTAATAAATAAGTGTTTTATAGCAACTTTTAATTTCGAAGCTTAAGTTAGCTAATATTTGAACTCAAAGAATTTACGAAACCGTTTTCGTGTTTAAAACTTTTTAATATGTTAATAGTATTATTGAGTAACTATCAAATTAAATGCTAAAAAGTTATGAAGTACTTTATTTTAACCGGGTTTACATAGTACATGACAAAAAATATTACTATTTCATAAATGTCTGAATTTTAATCTTTTACAAAAATGTCATTTCGAGCGCAGTCGAGAACTTGTTTTGCTAAAAGACCTAAAGAAGAGGTCTCGACTACGCTCGACCGGACATTTAATAAATTCAACTGATTTTTATCATGTACTAATCCGGGTTTGTTAAAATTAAAGTATAAAAAAGCTCCTGAAGAGAAATACTGTAGGAGCTAAAAAAGTATTATCGTGTCATCCTAATATAAAGAAATATATTTAAATTATGGATTCCTGCCTGCGCAGGAATGACAAGGTTAATAATTTTAAATAGTAATTATTCAAACGTTGTTTCCAGTTTGATATAATCTAAAAATTCTCGTTTTACAGCATCTTCTTTAAATTTACCACCAAACTCAGAGGTAACTGTACTACTGGCCACATCTCTGATGCCACGAGAATTCACACATAAATGTTTAGCATCTATAATACAAGCTACATCTTGAGTACCTAATGCTTTTTGAAGTTCTTGTACTACTTGCATGGTTAAACGTTCTTGTACTTGTGGTCGCTTTGCAAAATAATCAACAATGCGATTCATCTTTGATAAACCGATAACATTTCCATTAGAAATATAGGCAACATGTGCTTTACCAACAATTGGCAATAAATGATGCTCGCAAGTAGAATACACCGTAATGTTCTTTTCTACCAACATTTCTCCATACTTATAGTTATTATCAAATGTAGAAGCTTTTGGTTTATTTTTTGGGTTTAGTCCGCCAAAAATTTCTTTGACAAACATTTTTGCAACTCTACGCGGTGTACCTTTTAAACTATCATCGGTTAAATCCATTCCTAAGGTATGTAATATATGTGCCACATCTTCTTCAATAGACTGTATCTTATCTTCATCAGAAATAGCAAAAGCATCCTCACGCAATGGTGTTTCAGCTGATGTTGGGATATGGTTTTCTCCTATCTCTTCAATACACTTACCATTTTTTCCTTCAAACATTGTTTTTATTTTTTAATACTTCGCTTTATTTTTAGAAACCTATTCTCAATACTCCCGAGATTTTATGATTGTCCGTTATAACTACTCTCAATGTAGTTAACAACTTCAAAAACACCCCCTAAAGTCCCCTCAAGGGGACAGTTATTCAAATCATCTTCTTGATACGCCATCTCACCTCTGGCGAGAAGCCACTTGAAGTGACGTTTAATTCTTAATACAAAATTACAAATTCTTTACTGTTTCAAGCAGTTCTTCAATACTACATTGCTTTTGTTCGCCATTAATCATATTTTTTAATATAAAACTATCTCCATCAACACCAGAAACTACATATTCAATATTACGATTGGTAATATATTTCCATTGTTTCTTTTGCTGCTTATTACTTTGTGCAACATCAGGATAGAGTTCACATTTTATATTATTTTCACGCAATCTTTTAATCGCTTTTAATTGTGTTAACTCAATGCCTTTATCAAAATTTAAAAAGACAATCTTCGGTTTTGGCAATATTACTTCATTAAATAAATCTAATTCTTCTAATACCAAATAAACCCTATCTAATCCAAAAGAAATACCAACACCACTCATATCTTTTAAACCAAATATTCCCGTTAAGTCATCATATCTACCGCCGCCGCCAATAGAACCAATATTCACTTTATCTGTTACCACTTCAAAAATTGCACCGGTATAATAGTTCAATCCTCTTGCTAGGGTAACATCAAGCTGTACGTTAGATGACTGTAATCCTAATTTGGTTACACTTTCTATTACAAATTGTAAATCATCAACACCTTGAGAACCTTCGTCGGAGTTTTCTAACATACCTTTCAACTGGCTTAGTTTTTCTTTATTTGTACCTTTAAGATTAAATAAAGGATTGAGTTTTTCAATGGCTTTTTCGCTAATGCCTTTATCCAACATTTCTTTGGTAATGCCCTCTACTCCTATCTTATCAATTTTATCTAAAGCAACTGTAAAGTCTATCAGTTTGTCTTGAGCACCAATCATTTCGGCAATACCGGAAAGTATCTTCCTGTTATTTATTTTAATAATAGTATCTGTCAAACCAAGTTTGGTAAACACATCATCATAGAGTTGCACAAACTCAACTTCTTGCCATAAAGAGGTACTGCCTACTATATCAGCATCACATTGATAGAACTCTCTAAAACGCCCTTTTTGTGGTCTATCGGCACGCCAAACGGGTTGCATTTGATATCGTTTAAATGGAAAAACAATTTCGTTTTGGTGTTGCATTACATAGCGTGCAAAAGGCACGGTAAGGTCATAGCGTAGTGCTTTTTCGGAAATTTTTGGAGTGATAGTTTTTTTATAATACCTCAAAATAAATTCTTTATAGATATACTCAAAATTAACCTCAAAAGAAGTGTAATGAACTTCTTGATAAACCATATCAATAAAGAATGATTTTATTGATTTACAAAAATCAATAAAATTATCAGTAATGAACATCGATACTACATAACTATTTAAATATTTTAAATTAATAATTTCTGTTTCAAAAAAGGTATCTATTTCTCTATACATTCGACTCTTTGAATACTCATAATTATTTTTTAATACTTGAGTTCTTTCTTTTACCTCTTTATGAATTTCAATAAGCAATTTTTCAAATTTATGATAATTACCTAGCTCAACTTCAAGTGATTTAATATAATCTCCCGAATTTAAAATCTTAAATATCAATCGATCTCCTTCTTCTCCATATTTTCCCATCAAGGTAGATGAATTTTCAAAGGCTGGCGTCTCAATGGGTTGAAAACCGAAATTTTCAAATGATCGTTTTATCGTATCAAAAATATAATTACGTTTTGCTACTTCAGTAGGAGAAAAGTCTCTTGTTCCTTTTGGTATGCTTGGTTTCATACTACGTATTTCGGGTTTCGGGTTTCGGGTTCAAGATTATAATCAGCTCAAACCTTAAACACAAAACATTTAAACTTAAAGATGCAAATATCTGAAATTAATCACAAAATATAAGGTGCAGTCACGAATTGTTTTACACCTAAGACTTATGGAGCTTTTTTCGAATAAAATTATTAGTATTTTAGCGAGATGTATTTTTACCTAATTCTTGCTTTGCAGGCATATTGTATTTATCATTCTATTAAAAACAGGAATGATTATTACTGGATTTTTATCATTTTTTTTATCCCGGTAATTGGTTCATTAATCTATTTAATTACTCAAGTATTTAACAAAAGAGGTCTTGAAACAGTTCAAGACAATTTAGTTGCTATTATCAATCCAACAAAAAAGGTAATTGACCTAAAAAAGCAACTGGAATTTTCAGAAACTTTTCAAAATAAAGTAAACCTTGCTGATGCATATTTTGAGATTAGTGATTATAAAAATGCTATTATTTATTATACAGACGCATTAGATTCATTATTTTCAGGAGATACTTATGTAATCTCAAAACTCATGGAAGCTTCTTATTATATAGAAGATTATAAAAGTGTTACGACCTATTATCAAGATTTAATAGGGAAAAATGAAAAAATCAAACCTGAGAATCAATTAATATACGGACTAACTCTAGATAAATTAGGGAAGACTACATTGGCTGAAGGTGAACTTAAAAAAATTGATATTGAGTATTCTAACTATAGTGAGCGTTTACAGCTTGCTGAATACCTAATTCAACAAAACAGAAAAGAAGTTGCAAAAAAAATACTAGATAAAATTTATGACGAGTCAAAACATTTTACAAAAAATCAACATAAATTTTATAGGAAAGTAAATACCTTATTAAAATCTGTGTAATTACTTATTTAGATTTACTCATTTGTAGCTTTAGCTGAAACAGCCTTTGGTTTAAACCATTTAAACACTTTAAAGAATAACCAAAGTATTACAATTACAAAAATGATAGCTAATACCGGAGCTACCAATGCTAAGATTGACATGATTATTGAAGTTCCTGATTCTACTGTTGATATGATAGGATTAGCCAAACCACCGGTAGTAGCAGTAGAAGCCAATCTAGTAGTACTTGTAGAAGCTTTTATAGCTGTAGCTGTACCACCACCGGCAATAATTGCCAATGACCAAGTAATAACAGGATCTAGATCAGCCATGGTAGATAACATCACAGCTGTTCCTGCCAAAGCAGCTAAAGGAACTGCAACAGTATCTAATAAATTATCTAACCAAGGTATTAGGTAAGCTCCTATTTCAACTATGGTTGCTATTCCTAAAGTAATCATGGCAGTTGTGCTACCAATCCATTGCCAGCTTTCATTGAGCGGAATCACATTATAATAAGATGCTATACTCAAAGCAAATAATGGTACAAAAATTCTAAATCCGACTGAGGCTGCTAAGCCTATTCCTAATAGAATACTAAAAATAGTTTCTGGCATGATATATTCTGTTTTACGACTTTTACAAATATACTTACAATAATATTGCCAAAAATGCAAAGGGGATTTTTCCCCTTTTTTACGGGGATTTTTCCCCATATTGCATCTAACTCTTTTACAGCTTATAACATTGAATTACATTTGGTGAAAATTAGAAAAGTCATATTAAAGTATGTATAATTATAATAATGGGAAAGAAAAAAAAACTAAATATGATAGCCACTTTTGGGATAAACTGATTAAGATATTATTTTTATTTGGGGTGGTTATCATTCTTCTTACAATTGCTTCTAAATGGTTAGGATTTTTAGATTAGATAACATTTCATAAAATTCGATGCAATTGTATAACCCTTAAATTAGTCCAGATTTAAGGGTTTTTATTAAAATTATAGTGTTTTTGTCATAGAGCAATTTTATAAAGCGCAGAACTCCTTCTGTATTCTTACAGCCTCTGCGCTTTATCCTTTTTTGAATGAAAAAGGAGTGAACTCATCTTGGGTTCAGTATTTAAAAAAGTAAAATCTTATGTCTTATGTCTTTTGTTTTTTCTTCTTTGCCGCCGGAAATAATACATTATTTAAGATCAGTCGATAGCCCGGTGAGTTAGGATGTAGATCTAATTCAGTTTTAGGATCCCCCACTCTATGTGTATAATCTTCAGGGTCATGACCACCATAGAAGGTCCACATACCTTTGCCTTTTACACCATGTATATAACGGGCTTCACTATTTGTTTTATTTTCACCCATAACCAATACAGTTGATTTTACACTGTTTCGGTCAAAGCTTGTTGTTTGACCCATAAATCCTTTAACCAATTGTGTATGATTTTGACATAACATGGTAGGCACCGGATCCCATTTTGCAGAAAATTCTTGTAGCGAAAAATAGTCTTCCGTTCTTTGTATTCTTCGCTTACGTGTCATATCAATTGACGAAAATTCATATTCTGTAGGACTTCTAACCAATTCGAAATCTGTAAATGCAAAGGTGTTGGAGAAATCTATTTTATTTTGATAATTTGCTTCTGAAGGATCTCCATCAAACATAGCTTCACAAATATCAACACCTTCAGCTGCCAAAGCGATATCAAAACTATCAGTAGCAGAACACATTGCAAACATGAATCCGCCTCCAATCACATAATCTCTAATCCGCAACGCAACAGCTGATTTTTCTTGTGATACTTTAGTATAACCTAATCTTTTAGCCAGATCTTCAGCATCTCGCTTAGCTTCTATATACCATGGTGCTGCTCTATATGCACCATAAAATTTACCATACTGACCTGTAAAATCTTCATGATGCAAGTGCAACCATTCATATAATACCAATTTATCTTGCAATACATCTTCATCATAGATAACATCATAAGGTATCTCAGCATAATTCAAGACCATTGTTACGGCATCATCCCAAGGTTTTTTCCCTTTTGGAGAATATACAGCAATTTTAGGTGCTTTCTCTAAAACAACGGCTTCCATATTTTGAGAAGGGCTCGCAATTTGTTCTAAAATACGTAAGGCTTCAGTATCAGAAATCACTTCATAAGATACGCCTCTAATTTTACATTCATTTCTGAAGTCTTCAATATCTTCTAATAAGAATGAACCACCTTTATAATTTAATAACCATTTTACATTATTGCCTTTTTGTAAAGAATAAAAAGTAATACCATAGGCTTTTAGATGGTTTTCCTGACTCAAGTCATCCATTGGTATTAGAATAAACGAAGCAAATACAGCTTTTGAAGTAAACAGTATTATAGCTAAAATGATATATTGAAATAGTTTTTTGATAGTGATAAAGATTTAAGATTTAAGATTCAAAATTAAAGATTTAAAATTTATTAATGGTGGTTGTATTTGTATTTATAATATAGCCATTAATTATTATCCGTTTTTAACGGTTAATAACGGCTATTTAATTTAAAAACCCCACTGTATTAAGAAAAAACAATAACTTGCGGATATAAGAGGAGTATAGTTAATATTAACTATATTCCTACGTTACAGGCAATATTCAAAACAATGAGAATTACATTCACTCTTTTAATTCTAGTTCTATTTTCCTCTTGCTCTAACAATGAGAAACTTAATGGACTTTGGTATGGTGATGTTAAAACTAATCAAGAGAGGTTTCCAGTATTAGTTAAGTTCGAAAATGGAAATTTCATTGATTATTTTTCAGGTGATAATGATACAATAAAATACAGATATTTTAGGAATACATTTTACTTTAAAAATTATATGAACGAAAAAAAGGAATACAAAATAAAATTAAATAATTCTGAATTATTAACCTTTGACTCAAAAACTGATTCTTTAATTGTTAAACTTAACAAAAGAAGACAGAATAACTTTGTGTTTGATTATTTGCATGACAAAAGCCTAAAAATAGACTTACCATCAGGAAAAGGTTTGGAAAAAACATTTGGGAGAACTCATCGATTTGAGAACCCTTTGTATCTTTCTTATAAAAACCAGAAATTGACGGCAAATTTTTTAGACACAACTATTTTAGTGAATAATAGATATTATGAATTTCTAAGGAATAAATTGGAAACTTTGGAAATGGACAAATTTGAGTGGGAAAAATACAGAGTTTCGTTAATTGCGGACAAAAACATAAAAATTTCAGATTTAGACTTATTGAGAAAGCAATTAAAAATTGTTGGTTTTAGCTCTGTTGATTATTTTCTTAAATCTAATCTATATGACAAACTAAACATCTATTCATTAAAACTGAAAGAGCTTTCTGATGAAGAAATATCTAAATATCAGGTTGAGAAAGACTCATTCAATATACGCATGCCTCCAATAGTTAAATCAGCCTTAGAATTTAAGGACCACTTGTTACTAGTTGAAATAAATAGAGGAATCCTAAAAATAAATGATAAAGTTATTTCTAATAAAGAATTTAAAAATCTTATTAACCCAAAAATTGAATCTGATAAAGAATTGGCTGTGCTTTATCATTTGACTGAAAATTCTGTCTATCAAGATTTTATTCTTATTAATGATTTGGTAATTAATTCAATCTACGATGTGCGGGACGATTATTTAGTTAAAAATTACGGATTTAAATTCAGAGAAGACCATCGGTTTAGAGTCAAAGAAATTAAAGAGTCTAAAATGAAAATTCCTCTAATAATTAAGCAACTAACTGAAGAGGAATATAAAAAAATAAAATATAGCCTGTAACAAAGAACTGAGTTAAAAAACAAGTCTATTTAGCTTAATTTTGAAACAAAATTTTCATCGTAAGGTATTCCTGATTTAGCAATAGCAAATGCTTGTT
>VAPL010370068.1_pt1 | contig 36858 bp, 29 predicted proteins | sample 3395061 | NCBI WGS metagenome assembly VAPL01 (sample SAMN08290444, study PRJNA428436) | hydrothermal vent metagenome | isolation source: Deep-sea hydrothermal vent chimney 2 | place: Pacific Ocean: Juan De Fuca Ridge | depth 2182 m m | reverse complement strand
CTACATGGATAGAACGTAACCTCTTACTAGCTAGTGATGGTGCTGCTAGTGATCAGTATGGTATATCTACAGCACTTAACAGTACAGGTACTATACTAGCTGTAGGGGCTTGGCGAAAAGACACTGTAGCTGGTGTAGATGCAGGTCAAGTATATATCTATGATTGGGATGTAAGTACTAGTACATGGATAGAGAGATCTAAGTTATTAGCTAGTGATGCTGCTGCTGGTGATGGATATGGTCGTACCATAGGACTATCTGGTGATGCTGGTATACTAGCTGTAGGTGCTACTGGTAAAGATACTGTAGCTGGTTCTAATGCAGGTCAAGTATATACTTACGTATAGGTACATCTTATACTACCTACCCCTAGGGGTAGGTAGTATATAGGGTACTATATGAACTCGAACTTAACTACACTATTTATGCGTAACGCCTTTTTGACAGTCATGCCTAGATGGGGTATAACTGAAGCATATTGATGCTAAGACTATGTTCATAGAAGATAGAGTACGTGACATCTAAGCATGATACAACATCTAAGCATGAATAAAGGTTTTACCCATACCTATCTGGGTACTGATGAGCTTATCAAACACCTCGTTGTTATACTCTATTTCCTCAGGGATACTATAGAGCTATATTTCTTCTATCTTGTTATCCTCTAAGATTATCTCATACCTAACCGAATGTATACACTCTAGTCTTAGACATTATAACGCACCTATGTTATCACCAGTAGTACCACCATTAAAAGTAGCATGACCATTAAAAACTTGAGTACCACCTACCGTTAAATCATTACTAATGTTTAATATAGGGGTGTTTATATTCATACTAGAGGCAGCGTTGATAGTTACTATATCAGTATTGACCTCTACATCACTATTAGTAGTTATGGTAACCTTACTAACTCTACTATCTAACACCACATCATTCCCTATGTTATCAGTTATAGTGAATACCCCTTCCCCAGTATCTAATGTTACATCATACTCATATGGTTCCCCATCTGACTTAGAGGTATGTAGTGTTATAACCTTATCATGAGTACTGACCTTAAGGTAATAAGTACTATCCTTATCTAAAGGTACGTTACCATCTTTTAAATCCCCATAGCTATATACTACGGTTTCTTTACGTCGTATAGATGGTTCAGTGAATATAGTAGTCCAATAATACTCATCTGTATCCATGTACCTAAACATCATGACAGTTTCACCTTTGATGACGTCTGGTGATGTAGCTCTGTTACTATGTCCATATGGTATCCATTTAGCAGTTATATAGTTATCCTCTACTACGTTTACATCCTCTATAACACCATCTTTGTTAGGTAAACTATTAGTATGTTTAGTACTAGTGTTGTTGATGATATCTCCATCTAGTAACGTTAGTTCCTCTATGGGTATGACGTTGATGATATCTGTATTACGATCTTTATCTACTTTAACTATACCTAAACTATACGGTTTAAGTCCCGATATCTTACTGTTCATGTAGTTACCTCTTATGTGTTAGTTGACTATCTATCTCTTCTAGTATGCTAGTTATTTTACTATACCTAGCGTCATAATCTATATCCATAACCTCAGTTGAACACTCGTCTTTGATAACTTGAAGTCTATCTATGTTCAATGGACTAGTAGATGACTTTACTACTACCTTATTGAGTTTGCTACGTAGTGTGTGTAATTTTTGATAGTGCTTACGTATCTTCTTCTTACCTTCTTTTGAGTTAGTGACTATATAGTAGGTTAGTGCTAGGTTAAGTCTCTTCTCTTCTATTATTATACTCTTAAGTAGTAGCTTGTGTCTGAAGGATAGTGAGGTTCCATCGGTTACATTAACTTCTGTGTATAGGGACTTATCTACGTCTAACCTACAGTATATCTTTTTATAGATCTTGTTATGTTTGTATTTTATATATAGTAGGGCTGTAACAGCGTACGCTACGATGAGTGCTAAGATAGCTATAAGTATATTCTTTTCCATGTTAAAAATAAGTGTAAGGTGGATAGTATAGTAACAACTAGGTACTAACGAATGAAGATATTATCAATAGAGTTAAAAGGGTATAAACGTCTATCCCTTAATAACATACAGTATATAAAACTAACGCCATCTAGTAAGATACAGTTCATACTAGGTACTAATGGATCTGGTAAGGCACAACCATTATCATCCCCTATAAAGACTCCTAATGGATGGAAAACTATGGGTGATATGTATGTAGGGTGTCCAATCATAGCTAAGGATGGTAGTGTAACTAAAGTCACGGGAGTTCATCCTCGTGGTGTTAAAGATGTGTTCTGTATAACCTTTACAGATGGTAGATCTACTAGAGTGACATTAGAACATCTATGGAAGGTATATATAGGTGAAGGTAATGTCACTAACCCTAAAGTAGTCACCACTATAGATATCATAGAACTACTTAAATCCACTACTCCTATATATATAGACCTCATAGATAGTGAGTGTAATGACGATACATTACTACCTATAGATCCATATACCTTAGGTATGGATATAAGTAAACTTAGAATCCCATATATTCCTGACGTGTATCTTAATGGTTCTACTATGCAAAGGTTAGAACTATTACGTGGTGTGATGGATAGATATGGGTCTATAGATGATGATGGTACTATGACTTTTACTTACCATAACCTACAATACACATTAGATATCCAATACCTCATTAGATCGTTAGGGGGGATAGCTATCTTGATAGAGGGAGATACATATACACTTACTATATCTATACCACATAAGATACTATCTACCATAGAGGAACATCCAGTAACTAACTTGAAGTTACAGATAGATAACGTGATGTTAGATAGTAGGTCTACGGTACAATGTATAACTATAGATCACCCAGATAGGTTATATGTAACTGATGATTTCATAGTGACACATAACAGTTCACTATTGAAAGAACTAAGTCCATTACCAGCTACACATAACGAGTTCAATAAGGATGGATATAAGAACATAGTTATAGAACATAGGTCTAGTGAGTATCGGTTACTAAGTGACTTTAGGGGTGGTAAGTTCTATAGTTTTATCAAGGATAATAAAGAGCTTAATCCTAGTGGTACTATCACCGTATATAAAGAGTTAGTTAGTAAGGAGTTCAACATAACTCAAGAGGTACATAACCTCATGATAGGGAGTACGTTATTCCATGATATGTCTGTTATGGAGAGACGTAATTGGTTCACTAAGATATGTGATAGTGATTACACTTACGCTATCAAGTTCTATAACAAGCTGAGAGAGTCCCATAGAGACCTTGTAGGGGGTATAAAACTATCTAGGGTTAGACTGGTACAGGAAACTGATAAACTCCTCTCAGATGATAAGATAGAGGCCCTTAAAGAGGACATATCTAACCTTAACATCCTACTCAAAGAACTCATAGAATTAAAGACTATAGTACCAGATAAATCTACCATATTATCAACATTAGAACGTACCTATAATCAAGTAGCTACACTAGTTAGAAATGTGGGTGATAAGAGAACTATATATATGAACAATGAGGTACTGCTAACTGAAGATGCTATACGTGTACAACTCATAACCTTAGACTCTGAACTGATACTTTTACAGAGGGAGTCTGATACTATCTATACCACACTTAAAGAACAGGAAGACCTTTCAGAGTTATTACATAAGAGTAAACTAGATGGAACTGACGATATAGATGCAACTATAGATACCCTAACTATAGATATAAGTAATCTAAAGAAACAGATCATCCTACCCATAGATATAACAGACCCTACCATAGTCCCAGAAGCTATAAAAGCTATAGATGTAGTTAGACCAGACTTACGTAACATATGTACAGAGATACCCATCAATAGTGATAACGAGATCAACAGGATTAAACATAAAGAGTATCATGATGAACATGTAGAGTTAAAAGATAAGTATGACCAACTAGACATGAAACAACATGCTGATGTTAAACGTAAGTCTGAGTATGAACACCTTAAGACACATAACCAAGTAGCATGTCCAGAATGTAAACATAGTTGGTCTATAGGGTATAGCGAGAGTAAGTATAGGTCTATAGTTACTACCATAGAACAGCAAGCTAAACACTTACATACGTTACAGAATAGGATAAAGGAACTAGACGTCATATTAGAGAGATATGGAGACTACTTTAATAACCTTAAGTCACTTAAACAAACTATGTCATTATGGTCTGTATTAAAACCTTATTGGGAGTACGTGATAGGTAAAGAATACGTGTTCAAAGCTCCAGCTATGATACCTGAAGACATAGATGTACTAAGGGAAGATCTAACCATACAACTAACTATCAATACTAAAACACAAGAACTCAATGACCTCATATCAGTTAAGAAGAAACTAGCAGAAGAACAGACCCTATCTATAGTTAACATGTCAGCTACTATAAAAGCTACTAAGGATAAACACTATGATGTCAATAAAACACTAACTAACAAGAGAGAGGAACTAACTAACCTAAGACTACAACTAGATACGTTAATCAGTATGAATCTAGAGATAGATAAACTATACGAACTAGGACAACTAGTTAACACTAACGTACAACACCTTAAAGATATAACAGTACAAGAGTCACTCAATACCTTCATCAATGAAACTAACGTCACTATCTCTAGGTTAGAGTCTAAGCTATCTAAGATAGATAGTCAGTTAACCGTAGTGGATAGTATAACTACTAACATAGCTAAACTAGAAGACGAAGAGAAAGTAGTTAGGTTAGCAGTTAAAGAACTATCTCCTACTGAAGGATTGATAGCAAAAGGTCTTAAAGGGTTCATCAACCATTTCGTATATAAACTTAACCAGTTCATATCTACCATATGGTTGTATCCATTAGAGATCATACCTATAGTAGATGAGGATAGTGACTTAGACTTTAAGTTTGGAGTTAAGATAAACGATGGGTTAGTTATCAATGACGTTAAACTAGGATCATCAGCTATGAAAGAGATAATAGATCTAGCCTTTAGAGTAGTTAGTGCTGAGTATCTAGGGTTAGGTAAAGCCCCATTATTCTTAGATGAGTTTGGGTTAAAGTTAGACATGTCCCATAGAGATTCAGCCTACTATGCTATCAATGAACTGTTAAATACATCTGAGTTCACACAAGTATACATGATCTCTCATTACAGTTCTAACTATGGTAGTTTTAAGAACTCTGATATCACTATACTGAGTGCGTCTAATATAGAGATACCTAGAGATATGGTGTTCAATCAAAACGTGGTGATAGAATAATGCGTATATTAAACAAGTATAAAGATGACGTTGGTAGTAGTATCTATATAGGGAGGGGATCACCATTTGGTAACCCCTTTGTAATCGGTCAACATCATAGTAGAGTTCCAGTTATCTATATGTACTATAGGTATCTATTAGACAGGATAGTTAGTAATGACATAACTCTCATACATCACATAATGCAGTTAGATGCTAGAGATGGTATATACTGTTACTGTTCCCCTAAACCCTGTCATGGTCAAGTCATAGAGTGGATACAAACACTACTAAAGACATATAGTCTATCAGAGATACAGTTACACTATCCCATCTATAGTGCATCTACTGAAGGTATAGACCACATCAATATCAGTAATAACTCTAATAGTAAGTTAGGTGTACGTTTAGCTAACATGTTAAAGGAAGTAACCACACAAGTTGGGATACCTATAACGGATAAGCATTACTATACTGAGATCAACTCTAGTTTAACTAGCATAATACCTACTGATAAAGTGATCAGTAAACTATTAGCTAGTAACCATCTACCTATAAGGTGTTATAACCTCAAAGGTGGTAAGTTAAACTACCCTTACTTTAACTATTGGTTAGAGTACGTGTTGAAGGATATAGAGATGTTGTTAACTGGGGGTAAGAATGTTATAGTAGCTGGTAGTAGAACTATAACTGACTACCCTACAGTTAGTAAGGCTATAAGAGAATCTAACATTAATGTAGGTAGGATGGTATCAGGTACAGCTAAAGGTCCAGATCTATTAGGTGAGAAATACGCTACTATCAATAACATACCTATAGTGAGATTTAAACCTTATTGGGAATCTGGTAAAGGTGCTGGTTATCATAGAAATGCTGAGATGGCTAAATATGCTGATGTCCTTATAGCTATATGGGATGGTAAAAGTAAAGGTACCAAACATATGGTAGATATAGCTGAGAAACATAACTTAGAAGTAGTCATATGTAAACCTTAGGTGATAACATACTTACTAGCCCTAGGGCTAGTAAGTATGTAAGTAGGATTACGGTACGTAATGTGTTGATATGTACGTCTCTAGTTCAGTTATCTTATTAAGAGCTTGCTGTAGGTCTAGTTGTAGTTTTAACACTTTAGCCCTATCAGTAGTCCTCCCATTACTTAACGCATTCCTAGCAGCCGTATGTTGTATATCTATGACTTCACTTATGAGTACAGGTTTAGACGTCTCTACTTGTTTTATTACTGGAGTGACTCCTAGACTATCTATAACTAGGTTACTAACATCAGTATGTAAGAAACTTAGATCTAAGTCAACTGGTAATGGTGGTAGAGATATACCTAACATAAGGGTTCTATATATGATACCATTAGGGTCAGGGTACTTACTTATATATGGAGATGGGATGTATAACCAATGTCCGAGATCTGATTGTAGGGATACTATCTCTATATCATCTTTAACGTGTTGGTCATATATAGTACTAGTTATCCCGTTAGCATCGTAGATAGTACCTTTGATATCCTCATTATTACTGATGTAATCACTTATAGTACGGATAGCTTTAGTAGTATACTGTTCTTCTTGGTTTATCTTGGTGTCAAAAGGTGCTAGTAATGAGAAGTATCCAGATGCACCTATATATGGGATGATGTTAGCCGTGATTATTGATGGTGGGATGATGTTAGCCATGATTATTGATAGATAGTGTTGTTCCTAGCTGCTACTAGGTAGTTAACGTTCCTATATAAGAATGTTATATAGAGGATGTTATCTCTAGTTATCTTTCTTAATGGTTCTACTAGTGATGTGAATCCATCAGCTGTCTCAGCCTGTATGATAGCTTTCTCTAAAAGTATCAACCAATCCTTAGTCGTTATTGACATCCTATTGAAGTCAGCTGTAGATGTAGATACTGGGATATAATCATCATACATTAGTTTGATATCTTGACTACCTGTGATGTTATCTGGACTTCCTATGATTGATAACATGATAGCTTTATAATCAAAAGGTAGTATCGTGATGTTGTTCTGTATCCAAGGTAACGGATATAATGATAGGTTAGTAGTTACGAAAGTCTTAGCATCATTGACATCTAACATACTACCATATAACCCACTAAGTAACGTTAGGTTAGGGATAGATAGTTTATCCCATCTAGGCATAACTATGAACTCAGTACGTTTAAAGATATCTGGGAATATAACTACCCATTCTGACCTAGGATGGTTACTATTAGAGAGTATGAACTGTTGTAACGTATCTTTAATGATATCTATGTTATCTCCAGCTTTACCATATATGAGTAATCCAAACTGAGCTATGACTGATTGTGTTATATCTGTACTGTTAAAGAACTCAAAGTCCATTATCCTAAAGTAAGTTTCTGGATGTCCAGCTTTAGCTATCTCCATGTTAGTAGCTAAAGTAGTAACTGGTAAGAGAGATACTTCTGTTGATACTGATGGATACGGTGTGAAGAAGTGATCTATGTCACTGAATGGTGGGATGATGACTATCTCATACTCGTCATACTGTGCTTTAAAAGCTATATCAGATAACCATATCCGTATAGTGTTACCAGTAGCATCATCAACCCAAGCTATCCACTCTGGCATAGCTATAGTTCCATTATCAACGAAGTTACCTATAGTGAATAGAGTTACCTCACCTATGAATCCACTAGTTAAGAAACTTATGAATGAGATAGCGTCATAAGGTCTGATATACGTTAGGTTATAACTGTTAGCTTTAGTGACTACTCTAAATACCTGTTGTACTTGAGCTGGTGCTAGTTGTGTAGTAGTGTTACTTACACTATCGAATGATGTGAATGTAGTAAGTCTATAGTCAGGTTCTGATGGGTCTGTATATATACCCTTATCTTTTCTGTATGATAACGCCTGTGTTGATAACTCCCCTATAGGAGCTACCAGATTAGTAGTGTTATCTATGAGTGATTCTAATGTCACAAAACCTTTAATGATCTGCATGTGGGTAACTTCCTATATAAAAAAATAATCTCAATGTCCATACCATGACTAAAATAGGAGCCAGATAATGACCAACACAACTATATCTTTAACAGTTACTTTTAACCCCTCTAAGAGGATACATTTACATGACGTAGATACTGGTGATGTCAGTAATGAAGACCAACATATAGACCTACCTGAGTTACACATAGATGATGTAAAGGAGTATATATGTAAAACATTCCAAGAGATAGGTGAGTTTGAACTTTACCCTTATGACTTTGATATACCTGACACTATAGGTATCATGGATAGGGATGAGTATTCAAAATTAACTATGGAACATATCGTCCATGTAGATGAGTATAGTAATACGGTATGTCTTATAGATAGTACACATAATACTGGAGGATGGAATAATAAGGTGGTGCCACAATACACGTTCATATATGTAGGTGATGTATACATGTTACTAGATGTCATACATATGCTAAATATACCACTACCTGACCTAATGTCATCTGATGATTACTCTGTTATAGGTAGTGGTGACGTGTTAAGCTATTTCCAGAATGATATAAAGGGTGAGTACGTATGAGAGAGTTGATATTGTATACCGATGGGAGTGCTGACCCTAATCCTGGTTATTATGGGTCTGGTGTTCATGGTTATGTATTTGAAGAGGAGGTAGATAAACCTATAGTTATAGATGGATGGGTAGTTACTAACTTAGGGTACTATAATAAGAGAGAGATTAAACTAGATACTACTAACATAGCTACAGTTAAGCCTATCTCTTATATAGACTTATGTGTACCCTTAGGTAATGACGGTACTAATAATCAAGCTGAGATAGTTGGAGTTATAGAGGCTATACTTATAGCTATAAACCTTAAAGTAGATAAACTTACCATATATACTGATAGTAGTTATGTATGTAAAGGTATGACGGAATGGTTACCTAAGTGGAAACGTTCTAACTATACTAAGTCAGATGGTGGTAAAGTTAGTAACAAAGAACTATGGGTTAAACTAGATACCGTACTAACTGACCTTAAGAAGAACACAGATATAGACGTGTTATGGATAAAGGCTCATGATGGACATATAGGTAATGATAAAGCTGACCTATTAGCAGCTATAGGTACTAGTAGTTCTAAACTCAATAAACTAGATCGTACTTATACAGTATCGGATGTAGCTAAGTATTGGAAACCTGATATATGTAGGGATCCATTCTTCTTCCATAAACGACTATACTTTAACTCGTCTACAGAGAGGTTAGATAACGTATACTACCTAGCTGATAATGACAATGAAGATATACTCATAGGTAAACGTAAACCAGAGTCTAGTTACAGTGTCGTCATCTTCAAGGATAAGGATGAGCTTATAGGTAATATCATTGACTATCAAACTAAAGTATGTATGGGTATGAACAGCATCTTCATGATAAAGTTAGATACCGTATACAATAAGTTAGTGTACCCACATCTACTAAAGTTCAAAGAACTATCTTTAAGTATATTTAAACATACATTCAACCTAACGTTCATTAATAGGTCAGCACTTACAGTTGAGTTAAACCCAACGTTTCTATCCCTTAGGGCTATAGATAACTTTAACTTACTGGAAGAGTTACTCTATGATGTGATAGGTATGAATGAGTTAGATATAGTAGAAAAGTTATGTGGGGGTACTACTGTAAGTACCATAGATATAACCTCCTATATATATGAACCTATAACTACTAAGAAATCAGTCACTATACGTATCAAAACACTGATATCTAACATAGTTAAATACATCAAGATACCTATAGTACATAAAGGTAAGAAGTATAAGATACCTTTGACGTTTGGGTTAGACATACCTAATAGGAATACGTTAAAGAAGTTAGAAGGTGATGATACTAAGGTACAGTTAGTAATTACAGCTAATACTGATAGTAGTTTCACTTATAGTACGGTTATAACTAAAGGTAGTACTAAGGCTATCTGTTCTAACTACTTCTCTAATAAGATATATACTAAGTAACGACTATACCATACAGACCGTTATGGTCTGTATGGTATATGTATCTTATGTTTTATTCTGTGTCATCTTAGCTAACACTACAGCTGTTTCTATCACAGTATCTGCTCTACTACGTACTACTGTTAACAACTCTATAACCTTAGCTATAACGTAAGACTCTTCAGCTACACTCTTAGCTACCATACTGTTAAGATCATCCATATCATTACTTTCTATACGCTTAGTAAGCATCTTCATTAGGTCTACTACCTTATCCACTTCATCTTTGATAGTTAGTAGTTCTTTACTAGCTGTCTTAGAGGTGAGGTCTGTACTCCTATCTATGATGGTGGGGATATCACTTACCTGTTCTATGATGTCTTTGATAGGTAACTTATCATGAGGGTTATCAGTATTATAAAACGTACTTAATGACTGTAGTATCTTCTCTCTTTGTTTATCTACATCTTTATATATATGAGATCTGTCTGATAGTGATTTCTTATACTCGCTATCAGAGATAGTCCTAGATATAGCAAAACTAAAGTCCACTAAACTATCAGTCACTAATCTAGTAGTATCTTTCAATGCTGTTTGTATAACTGGGATGAAGTCTAATAGATAACCGTCTAACCCTATAGGTATAACTATAAGTCTATCTGCTATAGGTCCTAATGTATCATACTTAAGTCCGTGTCTACCAAGTGTGTTAAGCTTAGCTAATTCCTTATACTCCCTCTTCTTAGTATCTACAGTTAATGCTAGTGATAGGTCACTAAGTTTACTATATATACCTGGTAGGTATTGTGATAATAGGTCAGTTATATTATCCCTGAATCCAGCCTCTAATGAGATACGTTCCAGTTGTTGTTCTAATGATAATGAAGTAGTAGTTACTATAGGTAATGACATTAAGGTACTCCTGATTTTAAGTATGTATTGTGACTATACTATAACTGAGATGTCATCTCCATGTGTGGTTTTTTATAAGCCTCTTTTAATATAATGACTAACAAACATAAACGGATAAAGTATGAACTTAATTAAACAGAACTTTAAGAAACCTGATAACGTTAAAACAGTTATCAATATAGGTGCGTTATTAGATATACCAACAGGGTTTTATGTGAAGGGTGTGAATGGAGAACAGGTGTTGTTAGGTGGATTAGGACAGTTAACAGCTGTAGTTGGTAGAGGTAATAGATTCAAATCTACACTACTACACTACATGATGTTATCTGCTGCTGATAGGATATCATCCACTACTGAAACATCCATGTCTACCTATGACACAGAGATAAACATCCATGAACAAGCACTCAAGCGTTACATAACTAGATTTCCTAACCTCAGTAAACAAGATATCATAGATGATGGCACTTGGGTTATAACTGATAAGACTATCTACTATGCTAATAAATGGTTTGAGGAACTGAAGAACTTCTTTAAATTAAAAACAGATAACCTAAAAGACCTCATGGTAGATACACCTTTCATATCTAGGGATGGGATATCTACTACTAAGATAATAACTCCAACGTTCAGTGAGGTAGATAGTTTCAGTGAGTTCGAAACAGAAGATGTAGCTGACATACAAACTAAGAATGAGTTAGGTGATAGTGGTGCTAATACCATCCATATGAGACAGGGGTTATCTAAAACTAGATTCCTTATGGAGATACCTACATTATCTGGTAGGGTTAACCATTTTATGTTGATGACAGCTCATTTAGATGACAGTATACAAGTAGCACAGGGACCTTATGCTCCAACACCAGTTAAGAAACTACAACATCTTAAATCAGGGGATAAGGTAAAGGGTGTTACTGGTAAGTTCTTCTTCCTAATGAATAACTGTTGGCACGCTAGTAATAGTATACCACTTAATAACCAAAGTACTAAAGGACCAGAGTATCCTAAGAAAGGTGAAGAGGTAGTAGAGCATGATAAAGATCTCAACATCATAGCACTAGTACAATTACGTGGTAAAGCTGGACCATCTGGATATAGTCTTAATATAATAGTATCACAGACAGAAGGTGTATTACCATCCCTTACAGAGTTCCACTATATCAAAACTACAGATAGGTTCGGTATCAGTGGTTCATTACAACATTATTCATTAGACATATACCCAGACGTTAAGTTAAGTAGAACTACAGTTAGGGGTAAGATAGATGATGATGCTAAACTTAGACGTGCTCTAAACATAACTTCAGAGTTACTACAAATACGTAAGTTCCATAGAAATCTATCTGAGTATACATGTACAGCTAAAGAGTTGTATGATGATATAAAGAAACTAGGTTATGATTGGGATATGATACTAACTGAAACTAGGGGATGGTGGGCTCCTAATGATACTAAGAACCCATTGAAGTTCCTATCTACTTTAGACTTACTAAAGATGAGAAAGGAAGAGTACGTCCCATATTGGTACAAGAAGTAACTAACATTTTAAAACAAGGTATAAGACAATGGAACAACAGAATGAATCCTTTAATGAGGGGATATCAACATACCACCAACAGAAACCTGACGGTGATGTGGATCTCATACAAGTAGTTAGAGAGATACTATTAAACAGTGGGTTAGGTCAGCGTATAGCAGCTACGTATGATAGTAATAGGTTCATACTAGAGGCTGAAGGTAAGGTAGTTGAAGTACAAAGACATCTACTTAATAGATACTGGACACAGCAGTTGATACTCTCTGGTAAACCAACTGCTGATGAACGCTATACCCTAATCCCTAATGGTGAGATAAAAGACTGGATCAAACTTTTCAAAGCTAAAGTACTTCCATTTATACTAGAGAATGATCTCCCTGTCGTATTAACATGAGCAGGAAAGCAGCTGAGTCATTCATCATACGTAGCATCAATAAACTAACTCCAGGTTCTGATAACTCATCTATATATAAGGATAAGTTCTCTAAGATGTCAGATAAGGAGTTCGATACCTTTATATCTAAGTTAGAATCAGGTGAAGCATTCTTACCTATCATAGAACCTAACTTCCATGGGTCAGTAACTGTAGAGAATAACTTAAAGTTAGCAGAAGAGTTAGGTCATAACTTCTTTGAGAAGATATGGATGGGTGCTACTAAGGATAGACCTGCTTACTTAACACCTATAGAGTATCTAGTAGTAGATCTCCCAGTACGTAGAGCATCACAGACTATAGTTAAGAAGATATCCGTACCTGATGATAATAAAGTAATAGATAACGTTACAGCACAGCCAACAGGTGATTCTAAAGGTGCTAAGATATCATACCCTGAACTACAAGTAGCTGCTGCTATGGGGTTAGATAACGCTATGGTGGAACTGATGAAATATAGAGGTGGGGATATAAATGGAAGGCGTGCATATGAAGCACTCATAAGTAAAACTGGTACAGCTAGTCAGAAGGTATTAGATGGGTATTCTAGTGGGGTTGAGTCTACTAAATCCCTTAAGACATTTTTGACTTCTATGATGTTACAGAATACTTTATGAGTACTATAGATACATCAGCTTTCCTTATAGAGTTAGACTGTCTGTTAGATACTAGGTTATCAACTATAGATTTAATAGACAGTACTAAAACTAAGGATGTCATCAAGCAAGGATATACACGTAGAGATAGGGATATCTTTGAAGGCATAGATAAGGATGTCTTTGATACTAAATATAATAACAGGAACCTAGTTACACTGCATAACAGTATAGCTACACCTATGGTTAAGATACTTAATGAGTTCGCATCTAAAACACTTAAGATAATGATGACGTCACCGTTCCAGTATCACCCTAAGATAATACTTAACACCTACCCATACATACTAGACGATTCTGCTAATAACACGTTTAAAGATATGTTGAGGTTTATAACTGATGATTTAGCTGATATAGAGATAGCACATTATAGCTATGAGGACATAACCCCTAAGTTCATGAAAGATAACGTAAGTATAGCAGCTATGTACCACTACTATAAATGGTTAGAGGTACATAGTAACAATGACAACTTCAAGAAGGTAACGTGTCCTGAGGTATCTATACTAACACCTATGTTATACTTCAATGATACTACTAACAGTACTGGATTAGATCCTTTTGATTCTATGGTATCACTCATAGAACCGTTAGTAGGACTTAAGATGTTTCCTGCTTACTACTTCTCAGCTAACTTAGATGGTTATAACTAACATCCACTACCCATATGGGTAGTGGATGATGTGGGTATCATTCGCTAGTGAACTTATCATAGTTGAGGTCAGATATACCTTGTTCTAACTCACCTTCTACTACATCTGGTGCAGGTAGATCATTAGGTAGTTCTGGTGTAACGTCTCTCTTAACGTTAGTTGTTACTCTATGTTTGAATAGTACATCTGCTATGAGTTGAGCTGTAGCTGATTCACTCTTATTGGCTTGGTCTTCTATCTTTATCTTAGACTTATTAAGTACTGATTTATCCATCCCATCTAGTAGCTGTATCAAGAATACTAACTCACTTGTTTTCTCAGGTCTACCTTCTTCCTCCATCTCAGTTATGTATTTCTCACGTATGCGTTGTGTTAGTTCAAGACGTCTTGAATCATCTTCACCTAGTAGTTCATCTAATGCCATGTTATCAACCTTTTCTAGTCATATATACTGTATGTGATAGTGCTATACTATTTACACTAGCTATACCTGGAGTACTATTATGTCTATAGCCTTATGGTTTAAAAGAACCAATAGACCTAAAACTAACTTAGAGGTTTGTATATCAGTACTGAAGCGATTAAACAGTAAACGTTTCAGTAAGGTATACACGTCTGATAAGTCCATAATAACCATCAAAACTAACTACACCACCATAACTGAATACACTAAACAGTTAGGCGTATTCTATCATTATCTAAACAGCGAGGATGAGGTAGTGTATAAAGTTTTACTACCTAATGATTTATACACTATACCTATGTATGAGTTCTTTCTAGATGCTCATAACTGTTACATAGATATACCAACCACAACTAAGGAGTTCACAGATGCCAGTATAAAGATACTAACACTCTATAATGAGATCAGTAATAAAGAAACCAAATCATTCAGTAACAACAAGAACCTGTTATTCATGAATGATATAATAACTAACCTACTAGCTTTAATAACCGTTTTAGATAGTAGTTTATAACTTAAGATACTTGGAGTTGAGCTATGCCAAAGAACTCTGATAAGATCGTAGTCCCCCCTATCCTTAATGCAGGTATACCTAGTGTACTGTCTGCTATATACAGGGATATACTTTTTGACCTAGGTATAAGTGGAAGTAAGTTCTCCATGTTACTAGAGAAGTATGTTCGTAGTACATGTAGGGCTAAAGACAACGTTAATACATCTAACCATAAGAACACACTTAAGAAGGAGCTACTTGGTGTAAGGATGACGTGGAAGGTATTCATCAAAGGGTTAGGATTCCTATCAGTTACTAAGATGGATCTATCTATTAAACTAACATATAAGTATGGTAACGTAACCACACATAACAAAACTATCAATCTGGAGAAACCTAATGTCGACACTAAATAAACCCATAGACAATAACATCATACAGTCAGTAGATGATGATCAAAACTTATCTAACCTATCAGTTATTATTGCTGATTCTATAGATAGAGAACTCCTACGTATCAGTCTAAATGAGAAAGATAGTAGTATAATAACCAGTAACCTACTTAACATGTTCTATGATAGGACCAGGTTCGCGTTGTTTACTACTGAGCATCTTAATTACACTACTAATACGGTATTTGATAATGTCGTGTTACGTGATTGGTTGTTTAACCTAACTACATCTATACGCTACACCCTAACTACTAACGGTATAAGTTTTAATAGGTTATGCATAGATATAGCTAACAGTTTTAATGTGGTTGAGCTAGTAGAGGGTTCTATCGTTAATCAAGATACTATAATGCAGGTTTACGTTAATAAGGATACCATAACTGAAATCCTAAGTACTAACCCGTGGCTAGTTGTTGTGTTTTTAATCATGCAACATCTAGAAGATACTGTGTTTTACAAAGACGTTATAACTAATACTGGAGTAATACAATGAGTCACACAATGAGATCACAACTTAAAAAGATAAGACCTAACCTAGATAGTAAAGCTAGTTTTAAAACTCCTAAAGCATCCCCCATGTGTTGGGAAGGTGACGGGTATGACCATATCAACATATGGAATAGGGGTAATACACAGTTAGGTAAGTTCTTATCTCATGGTACTAAAACACCTTTCATACATAAACATTTCGGTAAGTTCTGTTCTATGGAAGCGTTCTGGAAGTATATCCAATCAGAAGAGAGGGATGATAGAATCCGTGTCATGTCTGGTATAACATTAAGGTCATTCTCTAGGCAGTTAAACATGCTTAGGATAAATAACTTTAAAGCTATCATACTAGATTCAGAGTGGCAGAAGATTCAACAGTACCCAGAGTACATAGAGTTAATGAAAGAGTCTAAGTTACCTTTCGATCTATATTACTTCAATAAAAAATCTAACGTTAGGATACGACCTACTTATTTTAGTTGGTTGATACCTGGTATAAATGAGATACGTGATGCGTTACATGAAGATAGAGAACCTGACTTTACGTTCTTGAAGGATAAGAAAGATGAGTCTATATACTCCTACGTACTAACACCATCTGATGAGGATGTTAAGAATAGGTTAGAGAAAGTACTCACACAGATCTAAACTAGTTGTACATCCATACTAGTCCCTCCTTATGGATGGACTAGTATGGGTAAGTATATTTTTTTATTTATTTTAAGGAGTTATGAAGGTATGGCTATACCAGCTAAACGATTTGAGTTCCTAAGTAAGGAAACTAACGTAGCTATAAGTGATTTCCAAACTAGTAGTAATAGTGGTACGCTTAATACCGCCATAGCTACACTAGAGGATGTCCAAAAGAACGTTAAGGACTTCTTAGATAACAGTAATGCTAAAACTATAGACCCTGTAGCTACATTAACTAAGGTAGATAGTTTTATTAACACTAGAGTAGTCAAGGGGTTAGCTACTAAGATAGAGGATATAACTACTAAGACACCTAAGGAGATAACTGATAAGATAAAAGCACTAACTAACGATAATATAATAGCAGCTGCACTTATAGATAAACTCCCACAGATATGTAAGGATAAAGCTATAAGTAAGAGTCCTTCTGATAATCCATTCGGTAGTAAATCTATCTGTAATGGAAGGTCTAGGAATACTGATAGTAAATGTGCTGATAGTAGTAAGGATTTTGGTAAGGGTATAAGTGCGTTAACTGGAGGTACGTTTAATTATGACTTCACTAGTTTAGATAACCTGTATAACTTATTAACTGGACTTACACTTGGTGGGTTCAATATGGATATGTGTGGTGTGTTTAACTCATTAGTATCGTCACTTAACATAACTGATACTAACTTGTTAAGTAAGGCTAGTAGTGTAGTAGTTAAGGAACTAACTGACTTAAATGATACTACTGGACTATTAGATATGGCTAGTAGTAGTATCAACCTAGATATCAAAAGTATACTACCAGATGTAGCTACTAATATCCTATCTGGTTATACATTACCTAAAGAGACTATCTCATCTGAACTAAGTAGTTTGTACGATAGGACTAAAGGGGCATTAGATATCTATGATGGTGGATGGTTTACTAGTAGTTTAGATACTAGTCTGAAACTACATCCTACTAGTGATGCGTTTAAAGACATACTTACCTCTAAGGTACTAGATAACGCTTTTAACAGTACAGATCTAACGTTAGCACCTAGCTTAGATGAAGACTTCTTATTGATAGCTTTAAGTTGATATGTATATATAACATACAGACCATAACGGTCTGTATGTTATATATGGTAGATCTATTACCCTATGGTAGTTGTGTTTCTACTTGCTAATTTTATAGCATCAAAAGCACCGAATGTTAGTTTCTCTAATAACCCATTAGTTGTAGACTCATGGAAAGTACTAGCCCAGAATGCTGGTGATGTTAGCTTCTTTGTTTGCATTATCTTCTTAGCTATAGATAGTCTAGCTTTAGGTATGGCGTATATCTGACTATAGATATCTTGACCTGCTATAACTGCTAAATACTCTGATAGTTTATTAGTCTCATCTAACGTCATATCAGTACCGAATATAGAACCCGTACTAACTGGCATATGCATGATACTACTTAAGTCAGCTACAGTGAATGATACATCTATAGCTAGAGCTTTACCCTGTATGTCAAAAGGTAGATTAGCCGTACCTCTAGTTATACTTAACGACTCTATCATACCTAACTGTATTTGATTCCTACCCCTATCAAATAACTGACATAAGAATGGAGAACCATAGGATGCCTTACCAGTAGATAATGGTAAGGCTCCAGCTAGTATCATAGATAAAGGTATGAAGATATTCTGCATCTGTGATATAACGTTATTATAAGGAGAGATGAGTTTCATAGTGTAACTACTCTTAGGGAAAGAAGCTGTTGATGACTGCCAGTATTTAGGGATATCTATATACCCACTACCAGACAGTGATGCAAACATATCACTAAACCCTAAAGTAACCCCTGATAACCCACCACTCACTACATCACCAACAGCACCTAAAGCACCATCTATTAAATCCACACCAGTATTACCTTCACCGAATGCAAATCTAGCTTGTCTAGCTGATGATGCTACACTATTTATCTTACTAGATAGATCAGACTCAGCAGCTGAACTACCAAAAGACTCAGATACAGAACCAGTATGTTCGACTATGAAAGTAGCGAACCTAGTACCATCCCTCATCTCACTATCAAAGTCTTCTTTAAACTCTGAGAAAAAACCAGGTTCAGTTATCTGTTTACCATCAGCACCTACTCTAGGGTCCTGTTCTGTGTTTATCTTAGCACTGTCATCTAACGAGTAATCAGCAAACTTAGATAACTCATCGAACCTAGCAGCTAATGTAGGTTCGTTATTATCATCAGATATGAACGTAGCATGAGTTCCATCTCCAGTTAGATTCTTCTTGAGATAACCAGTGAAGTCAGTAGCTGTACCATTATTAAGCCTCTCAAAGTCTTCACTAACTAACTTGTTAGATATCCTTTGAGCTTTATTAGCCATTGCGTATATGTCAAAATAGGTACCCCCTCTAAATGTATCTGGTAGTAGTTTAGACATGAAGTCTAAGTACTCTGTATCTAACTCAAAGGGTTTAGCTAATCTATCCTGGTTTTCTTTTAGTATCTTAGGCATGATGCCTTTATTAATAGCTATAGTGTTAGCTAGTACGTTAACAGTTGACCAATAGTTATGCATGGTTGGTTTAAGAGTATAGAACTTACTTGCATCTCTTAAGAAGAAACTACCAACCACTTTACCTAAAATGATACCTAGTGCTATAGGTGGAGCTGCAATGATAGTAGCAGCAGTACCAGCAGCCTTAGCTAGTGTATAGAATGCTGATGGTGCTCTTCCTGTTCTAGCTATAGATGTCATGTTAGCGTCAAAAGCCTTCGATATAAAGTTAGCAACACCATTAAACTGTGGTACTCCAAACGTCATCCATACTCGTTGAGCTGGATCATCTATAGCTTCACTGTAATACCTACCCATACCATAATTACCAGTAGTATGGGTAGTACTAACATCATTCCTACCAGCTAACCTACCCTTAACCCTAATATCACTATACCTAGTAAACTGAGGTTTAGCATTGATTCCTAAGTTAGCACCTAATCTAGTATCAGTAAACTTATAACTAGCTGATGACCAAAACCTATTAGCCATATCTGATGTTTCTTGTATATCTGCATTAGGTACTAAGAAGGCTCTCTTAACCCAATCACTATCTAGTACAACGTCATCTATCCCAGATGTTAACTTACTAGTATCTTTAACTATGCCTTTATTGACGAGTTCTAAGTTTCTAGGGTCTATCTTGTTAGAATTTGAAGCCATGTGTTATCTCCTATGTTAGGTTAAATGGCTCTACGTTTTAGACTGAGAGCTGGTTGTGGAGTTACTGTATTAGTAGGTCTTTGTGTAGCTTGACTAACAGTAGCTTTAACTTGTTCTAAGTTATCTGGGTTAGTGTGTTGCATGATGGTATTTAATGCCTCTAGCATAGATTGTTGTATACTTAATGAATCTGACAACGTTGCATGTATATTACCTACAGTAGAATCTAACTCTGTATTAGTTACTACTTGTTTTTCATCTACTGTAGTACGAGATGTAGTTTTAGGTATGACTAAACGGTTATCCTTCTTAACTATAGGTGTGAACTTACCATCTTTAACTACTTTGTCGTTAGATGCTATTATAGCTGACTTAGTAACTGGTTTGATAGCTATGTCAGGTAGGTCTTTTATCTTACTTTTGGTAGCTAAGGTTTTGATCTGTGCTGGCGTACTAGCTTTGTCGTTAGATGCTATTATAGCTGACTTAGTAACTGGTTTAGTCTCTATGTCAGGTAGGTCTTTTATCTTACTTTTGGTAGCTAAGGTTTTGATCTGTGCTGGCGTACTAGCTTTGACGTTAGATGCTATTATAGCTGACTTAGTTTTAGGTACTACTTTTAATGCTGGTGGTGTGTTAATAGTTGGTTTAGGATTAGCATTAGATGCTACTAACTTAGGAGCTGATTCCTCTTTCTCTTGTTTAGCTGCAGCTTCACTAGCTGTAGGTTTAAGTAACGATAACGCGTATTTAGTATTCCTAGTATGTTTACGTGTACCTGGTATTGTAGCTACACCACCACCACCTTTACCTATAGAGTTCTTGATGAGATCATCAGCTAGAGGGGTATTAGTTTTAGCTTCTTGTAGATATGGTTGTATGCCAGCTGGTTCCATATGCCATGTCTCTCCAGCTACAGGTCTAGTGAAACCATATTTACGCATAAGTCCTAACTTCTCTAGTTTATTAAGATCGTTAGTTTGTGCATCTATAGCTAGTCCAAACCCATGTAATGATCTACCTGGTTTAGCTGCTTTATGTGGATTCTGTCTATAGAGTTTAGCTTGTAGTGCTGCTGATCTATATGCTGAATTGACCTGTATAGTTTTACCAGTTATCTCATTGTACTCTTGAGCCATACCTTTAAGGTTAGTTAGTAGATTATCATTAACACCATCTAAGGTAACACCTGACTGAAGTTTAATGAAGTTCAACCCATATTCACCATCATTTATATCTCCACCTCTATCTGGAAGTTTAGCAGTATTAGATATACTTCCAGATGTCTTCTGTGCGTCAACCGTAGATCTAGTATCAGGTTTAGGTTCTTCTCCGCTGAAAGGGGGTGTGTATTTAGTAGCTGTAGTTGTAACTACTTTAGTTTTAGTACGTTGCTTATTAGCTACTTTGTTTAGGTGGTCTGTAGCTTCTTTATTAGTAGAACCTTGTTTGATATCATCAGCATTCTTGATGGTTTTATCTACATCCCGTTTACTGAACTTAGCGTTAAGTGTCTTACGTGTAGTACCTACTAACGTGTTTATAGCTGCTTTAGCTAGTGCTAGGGTATTAGGTAGTTCGTTGATATCTTTAAATGGTGACGTCTTTACATTATACGGACCATCATCAAAGGATACCATGTTAAGGTACTGTATTATAGCGTTAGTATCTAGGTCACTAACATCATCTAGTTTAGTCTTGTTATTAACGGAGAATAGAGATGTCATGTGGGTTAGGTAGAATGGTTTAAACCTTGTGGTAAACCACGTTAGGAAGTTCTCTATATTAGACTTATCATCCTTATCTATAGAGAATAGACCTAATAGTTCTTCTGGTTTAATCCTACCTTTTAGTATGTATGCTCTACCCTTATCATAACCCACTTTGTCAGCTAGGTACTCTTCTAATGATAGTAGGTTATGTACGTGTGCTTTATCTGTATCTGTTAATGTTAGTCCATATTGATGCAGTCTTATGGTTTGATACTTATCGTAGTTATTTCTAGTTAAGTACTTGAAGCCCTTGTAAGCACCATAGCCAGTTAAAGCCACAGCAGCAGCACCTAATACTACAGGTGCTGATAACGCAGCACCAGCAGCACTAGCAGCAGTTCCTAGTGCAGCAAAAGCTGTAGTTGCTGCACTAGCTAGAAATGAACCACCAGCTAATAATCCAACCCTACCAACACTTAGTACCGTTTTAGCTATAGAACCTAGACCACCTACTTTAGGAATCTTAGATACTACTTTACCTAGATTCTTAACACCTCCTTTTATAAGTGACCCACCTTTAGATAACACTCCTTTACCTTTAGATAGTATATCTTTTAAACCTTTAGCTGTAGCTAGATCTTTAGCACCTTCTAGTAGTCCTCCTATCTTAGAGAATGCACCTTTAAACATGCCTAACATTTTATCTATTACGTTAGCACCTCTATATCTTTCTTGTAGGTCTGCTTCCTTAGGTCCCTTCTTTCTCTCTTTCTCTCTTTTAGCTTCCTCCTCTAACCTATCCTTAGCTGAGTTATCTCTAGTACCATCTTTGTTAGTATCATTGAACTTACTCTTACCTAACTTAGTTCGTATCTTAGTTACTTTATCAGGTACCTTCTTTATTACATCCTTTACTTTAGACTTAACTATTGATGGGGTATCAGGTATCGTGTTAGTTATACCACCTAAGATGGATCCTACCTTACTATCTCTGATACGATTAAAGATGGATCCTAACTTACCCTTCTTACCTTTATTGGACGTAGTTGCCTTAACCTTATTTCGTACAGTAGATGTAGTAGCTTTAACTTTATCTGCTACCGTCTTAAAGGTATCATTTATAACTGGATTAGATGTAGGTGATAATGTAGTATCTGTATTATCCACGACATCATCAGTAACTGATTCTGTACTATCATCAGTTACTATAGTAGACTCACCACCATTACCCATATAACCCTTAATGAGATCTCTTATCTCCACTAATACGTTATAGGATTTATCACTAGCACCAAACCCTTTATAAGGGGAAGTTACCTTATCTATTATACCACTACCTATACCTTTAATAGTAGAGAACGCACCTTTGAGTCTACCTATACCGTTAGAGATAGCACCCTTAGCGAAGTTAAGTATCTTCTCTATAGGTAACTTGATCTCTTTACCAGTACGGTCTAACAGTCCTTTCTTGATATCATCTATAGATAGTATAATGTTACCATCTTTATCTATAACGGTACCTTTGATATCCTTAACACTTTTGATGACATCTCCAGTCTTCTCATCTAGGTAATGTCCTATCTTCATTAACCTAGATAACATAACTGGAGATTTAAGGTTAGGTATGTATATATCCCCAGCGTACTCTAGTAGTTTAGATACAGTTTTCTTACCCGTATTAAATGCTAATGATAGTAATCCTTTACCTTTAGTTACTGCTTCATCTATAGCTGTTATTGACTTCTTTATTAGGTTACTACCTAGTTCATATGAGCTAGCTATCAGTCCTTTAAGTCCCTCTTTAGTCTTATCTGACTTTAAGGTATCAAAGGTTTTAGTTATGAGTGGACTTATAAGGTTATCCTTAGCTGACTTTAAGGTTGAGATAGTTGTTTTTAATACACCACCACCCATCTCAAATATCTTATCTATAAACCCTTTAGCAGTATTGATGATAGTACCATTACCATTACCAGTAACACTAGTACCATCTCCCATATGTATAGTTATACCAGACTTAAGTATTTCTAGTATACCTGTAGTATCACTATGTATGGAAGTTAGGGTGTCTAGTTTATTATCTATAGATGTTAACGCCTTACTATCTATAGGTTTATTCCTAATAGTTTCTTGTGTTTTATTAGTAGGTTTGATAGGACTATTAGCTTTAGTAGTGCCTGTAGTGTTGGTATTAGCCTCTGCTGCAGCTATAGTAGGACTGATAGGACTATTAGCTTTAGTAGTGCTTGTAGTGGTATCTTGTATAGTAGTAGGATTACCATTAGCTAAGTCTATATACTTATCCTTATTGATACTGAAACTTTTACCATCTAGTGATGTAAGTATACCTCTTTCTTTTAGTATGTCAGATTGACCACTATCTAGTAACTCAGCTACCTCAGGAGTTATTCCAGTTAGAGAGCTTCTTATGTCTCGTATGGTAGCATTAGACCTACTTAACTCACTTACATTAGTCGTATTACCCTCTATAGATTCTACTAACTGTTTAGCTATAGGTGAGTCACTGCGTTTTAGATGTTTCTTTATGCTTGTAACGTTAGTAGCTGAACCTGATATGATGCTATCTTGTATTAACCTAGTAGCTTCTTCCTTATCCGTTATACTTAACTCACTATTAGCTAGTAATGTATCTGTTAGTTTAGTGGTTTTCCTTTTGAGTCCTGACTGTTTAAGTCTATCTGCTATCTGTTTCTCTATTCTATTCCCTAACTGTGTTGATGTGGTGAAGCTACTCTTGTTATAATCAAATACTGTTAGTGGACTACTAGCATTTCCAGTTCTTAGTATGTTAACTTCCCTTAGTATGCGACTAAGATAACCTGGTATCACCTCTACTATAGATTTATTAGTACGGTTAGTATATACACCAGGTTGATGTAATCCTTCTGTGGTATCTTTTACACTGTCACTAAACTTACCAGATTTAGTACTGAGTAGGTCAGATAGTAGTTCACCTAACGCTTCTGTTTTTGATCCAAGTTCAGCATTCTTGAACGTGTCACTATCTAAGATCTTATCCTTAAGGATAGAAGGGTCTTTTATAGCATCATTTATGTTAACGCCTAAGTCATGGATCTTACTACCAGGTTTTATCTTATCTCGTATTCTATCAGATACATTATCTTTTACTGTATTTCCTATACCTCCACCTATGAACTCTCCAAACTTAGTACCAGCTGACTTTTTAGGACCTCCTCCAAGTTCTTCAAGTTCACCAGCTAGTTCTTGATTGTCTAACTGTGTGGTACCAGCTTCTAATATCCCACCTATACCAGATACTACATCTTTAACTTGGGAGGTTACATTAGTACTTATAGTAGATATCAATCCTTTATCACTGAACAATCTATCCTGTAATTTACCTATTATCCTAGCTTTAGATGCCTCTTTGAATCTTTCACTATCCTGTACCTTTACATACTCTGGTAACGCGGTATTCGTTATTATAGCTTTGTTCTGATTGTTAAATACTTCTAGGTACTTAGTAGTAGTTTCTAGTAGTCTATTCTGTATGAAATAGGACCTATACTGTAACTCTAATGACTTCTTTTGATATGCTTGTGTTACTTTAGTAGTGTAGTCAGTTAACCTATTTATACTGTCCCGTATGGATGTATTGACATCTAGTCCTACTTTGAACTTCTTGGTATCTATAGTTTCCTTAAGTAACTCCTCCTTATCCTTCTGAGCTTGGTCGTTGAAGATACTATCAGTTATAGTAGCTATAGATCTGTTTTCTATATCAGCTCTACTAGTCGACGTACCACCTTGAAAAGTAGATGTGTTTTCTTCTATCCTAGTAAGTAGGTCACGTATCTTCTCGTGCTTCTCTGGTATGAGTCTTTTTATCTTAGTGGTGATAGACTTTACTTTAGGTTTAAGTTCCCTAATACTATCATCATATAGTGTCGATAGGTTAGATACACCCTCGTCTACTTCAGATATGGCAGCACCATATTCCTTAGGTAGGGAACTGACTATGAAGTCTTTTATCTTACTAGAATCATCTAAGGTACTTTTAGCACCTGCTATACTCCCCTTTATAGCTTCTGTTATGGGTGCTCTTTTACTACTGTCAATATCAGGGTTAGTTTTAGACTCAATATCTTCAAAGTCTGAACTAAAGTCATCAACATCAAAGTCATCTAGATCAAAATCATCATCATCATTATTAGCCATGGATAGGTCCTTGTATAATGGTTACATTCATAAAATTAGGAATTAAACATGGTAAAAACACAACTACCCTTTAACATCGACTTACTCATACCTACAGATAATGATGTTAGTAACGTACTACCCGTAAAAGTATTAGATACGTTTGTAGGTTCTACCCATAACTTTCATCCTGATGGTCTGTTTAGTACTGAGATATTTGGCAAGGTTGGAGAAGAGAAGAGGAATAGGACGTATGGATACATAAACTTAAATATACCCATCCTGCACCCATTACTGTTTAAGATAGTAGTTAAATTAAAAGCGTTTTATGGGGATATAATGCAAGGTAAGAAGTTCGCTACCTATAATAAAGATACTAACGATTTTGAACCTGCTACAGTTGTAGATGGTGAGACTGGATACGGGTTCTTTATCTCACATATAGATAAGTTACAACCAGCTAAGAATGATAGCGATAGGAGAGACTTCAACATTCAGTTATTTGAGAAGTACAGAGGTAACTCACTTATAGATAAGTTAGTAGTTATGCCTGCGGGTATGAGGGACTACTTCATAGATAGTACTGGTAAACCATCTGAAGATGAGATCAATGGGTTCTATAAGAGAGTACTAGGTATAAGTAACGCTATAGAAGGTGTTAGTGTAGAAAGTAATATAGAGGTACTAGATGGTAGTAGACACTTACTGCAGACTGTAGTGTTAGAACTCTATACATATATAGAGTCACTACTAAAAGGTAAAGGTAAACTCATACAAGGTAAATGGGTAACTAGAGCTGTCTTTAATAGTACTCGTAACGTTATAGCTAGTGGGATACCCGAGTATAAGGAATTAGGAGATAAGAACGCACCTAATGCTAAACAGTGCATAGTTGGACTATATGAGTACATCAGATCTACATTGCCATTATCTATAAAGAATATAAGAGATGGTATCTTATCTGATGTGTTTATAGGTTCAGATGTTCCAGCATACTTAATAGATAAACGTACTCTTAAAAGGAAACAGGTAGATGTATCATCTAGTACGTATGATGATTGGATGACGTATGAGGGGATAGAGAAGATAGCTGCTACGTATGGTATAGTAGATAGTAGACATGCTCCAGTTATAGTAGAGGGTCATTACTTAGCACTTATATATAAAGGTGGGTCAGATACATATAAGGTTATACTAGATATAGATACCGTACCTAAAGAGTTAAGAAAGGACGTGCATCCTATAACTATGACTGAGTTACTTTACCTATCTGTATTTAAAGGGTCTGATGAGATACCTGGGTTCGTTACTAGATACCCTATAACTGGATATGGTAGTATCAACATAGTGTACGCGTACCTTAAGACTACTAACAGATCTGAATCTAGAATAGAGTTAGATGATGAATTTAAACGTACGGATGTATTAGCTAAAGAGTTCCCTATACCAGATGAGAGCTTCTTTGACTCCCTTAATATACCACCTAGATATTTAGGTAGGATGGGTGGGGATTTTGATGGTGATACTGTAAGTTTCACACTACTATTAACAGATGAAGCTAAACTAGAGATGAAAAGAAAGACCTACAGTAAGGACTTGTATGTAGGTGTCGATAACAGGATGTTCTTTACCCTATATAACGATATCAGTGAGTTAGTCGTTATCAACATGACAGGATAGGATAAACCCATTACTATGGACATACAAGATTACATTAACATACAGACACCCTACGTTAGAAAGAACAGTGTTATACTATCAGCTAGTGACATAGATCAAGATTTTATGTTACATATAGATGTCAAGACACCTAGATACTTCTATCCTCGTATAAGTGAAAAACAAGCAGCAAGTGAGGATAAGTCAGTACCAAGAATAACAGTAGCTCCAACATTAGTAGGATGTATCATAGGGTATGCTATAGTCCATGGTGATATTAGACATCTGGATAAAGGAGCGTACTATGATATCAATAAGTTTGACTTCACTACTGGTATCAAACCTAATCATAATCTAGTATATGATGCTAGAGCTACTAGTGAGGTATGGTTAGTCACTTATAATGAAGCTACCTTTAGATACAAACCTACTACTATAGGTAAGTTACTAATTAATAAGATAACTAATACTAGACATAGTGGTAATAAGGTATCTGAGGTATATGAGGGTGTGGTATGGATAAAGTCCAATGATAAAGTACGGTTAGATTACACTGGGAGGACTATAGAGAAAGGTTATTACAAGATAGTAGCTGACCTTAATAACCTATACATACCTAATATATCTAAGATAACTAAGAGTGACTTCGATGTTGTCAAGAAAGACACTACGAGTATGGAGTCACTTAAACCTAACTATGGAGAATGGTAGATGCTTACATCTCAATTATTTTATAAACAGTACGGGATACGTAAGATATCTCAGTTACTGAACCCTAAGGTATTCATACTACGTGAGTTACCTAGGGATTCTATGTATCACTACATAGATGACAATACGGGTAAAGATGTAGATCTTAATGCTACATTCTTATCCCAGTACGATAGGAAGGTCTATCTAGATATAGTAGAAGAACTTAATGACCCTATGGGTAAACCTATACGTAAACCTGGTACTGGTATCCGTATGGCTAAAGATTTCTTCATAGCTAATAGAAACTATAAACTATCAGAACATCCTTACACTAAAGTTAATAACCCACTTATCCTAGTAGCCGCTAATTATAAATATCTAAACGAGTTCTATAGGTATGTAGATACACCTTTTAGTAGTTACTATAAGTGGTTCAATGTACATAAGACGTTATGGTCATACGTTAATGCTACTGCATCAGTAAGTGATAGACAACATTTCATACCCTTGTTCGTACCTAAACTACTACCTAGTTTAGATATCCTTAAGATATATAAGGATAAGAACGTTCCTGCTATGTTAGGTATCTTCACCGATAGTAGCATGTTAGCTATACTAGATATATGGAGATGGCTGGTAGAAGAGTCTGAGTTATCTAGTATGGATGTACTAGAAGATAGTAACTTACATAAAGTTAACCTAGTTATAAGTAATAGTGATGACAAAGCCGTTCTACTTAACTTAGGATATCTACGTAGTTGGGTTAAAGAACACGATACTTTAACTGATAGTAAGTCTAAGGTAAAAACAGCTAACTTGACTGTAGGTAAGTTCTTCTTAAAGTTATTGATGTTACTACAGACTCATGTAGAGGAGATAGATGACGAGGTACTACAACAAGAGATAACCGACAGTGCTAAAACAGATAGTAGTTCTGATATAGATGATACTAGTTTACAACTAGAGGAGGATGTAGATAAGGATATAGACATGCTTAACGTAGTAGTACGTAACGCATTTCAACAGAAAGGTATATCTATAAATGAAGATGGTGATGTTAAAACTAGTACGGTTACGGTTAAAGATCTAGACTTAAAAGCTACGTTAGTTAACACTACTCCAGATAAGACGTTAACTGAACTAGTAGTTAGTAAAGCTAAAGAAGGTTCCATACCAGCTAATACAGTTAAACTATACCTTAAAGATATCAAGAAATACGGTGAGTCATTAGATCCATATACGGGTAAACCCATAAAGGACTCTCTAGTTTTTAGTAAGGAAGAGTTAGTACTGGATGTAGAAGATACTAAGATAGTAGCATCTAGTCTAGTTAAAGATAAGAGTATGTTACAATCATCACTATTATCTTTTGATAAAAAGTATGTCACTGAGGTCCTTAACAAAGACATCATAAGGGTCATATCTGACATACAGAATGCTGGTATAGTCATAAAGAAACACACTATAGAGAATAGTGATACTAAGTTAGGTAGTTACGATGTACATACCTTATCCATCAAACCTATAGATGGTGCAGCCTCTACTATCAAGTTTAAACTACCTAAGGTTAACGAGCATGGTACTATGGTCATTAATGGTAAAGAAGCCGTTATGCGTAAACAACGGGTTGATAATCCTATACGTAAGATAAAACCTAACATCGTAGCACTTACTAGTTACTATGGTAAAGTATTTGTAAGTAGGTCTACTAAGAAAGCTGATGATTTCATAGAGTGGGTAGTTAAGAATATACGAGTATTAGGTATGGATAGTGATAGTACTATATCTAAAGTATCTCCATCTAACAGTTACGATAACTCATTCAAAGCCCCCTACGTATATAATGGATTGTCAGCTCATTATAATGGATTTAAAGTAGGTGAGATAACGTTAGTATTTAAACATAGTGAGAGGTTCAAGATAACTGATAAGGATACTATAGCTAAGTTAGAGAAAGATAGGCGTGTGGTTGGACATGACGATAGTGGTGGTATATTACTTATAGACTACGATGATGTGTTCTACATGTATAAGGATGATACTGAGGTTAAGATAGGTGATATCTTTACTTTACTCTCATTACCTATACAGAAAGCACCTATGGGTATAACTGAGATACGTATCTTCCGTAAGTATATACCTCTAGGTATAGCTATGGGTTATTACTTTGGATTCAAGGGGTTACTGAAACTATTTAATGTTAAATATACTACTACTGATAAGTTACGATATAGACCCACAGTTAATGAGTATGTGATACGATTTAAAGACGTCACTTACATCTTCAATAGAGGGGATAAAGAAGCAGCGTTGATCTTAGCTGGGTTCAATAAGTTTAAGAAACTATTACTAGACTTCACTATAGGTGAGATGGAGAATAAAGACACATACTTTAACTTACTAGCATCATTACGTTTAGGTCCTATATACATACGGGAACTAACATTACTTAAGGATATGTTTATAGATAGTATAACTTTAAGTATACTAGAGGAGATGAAAGAAGCCACTACTTTCACAGGACTGTTACTAAGTGCTAATGTACTACTGTTAGATTATAACTTCCCTGATAGCCAAGATCTATTCCATATGAGGATACGTGGTTATGAAAGGATAGGTGGGATGATATATAGTCAGATGATCCAATCTATACGGTCATTCCGTAACAGGAATATAGCTGGCAGGTCTAAAGTAGATGTAGGTCATTATGACATCTGGAATAAGATAGTTAAAGATAATAGTGTTAAGTTAGTTGAACAGACTAATCCCATACAGAACCTCAAAGAGATAGAGGTGCTCACATACGTTGGTGCTGGTGGTAGAAGTACAGATACTCTCAATAGAGCATCTAGAGCTTTCCACGTATCTGATCTAGGTGTGGTATCTGAATCTACTGTAGATAGTTCTTCAGTAGGCGTTAACGCTTATCTAACAGCTAATCCAAAACTCATGTCACTTAGAGGTACTATAGCTAAATCAGACACATTAGATAACTCTAACCTATATAGTACTAGTATGTTACTATCTCCTAGTGCTATACACGATGATAGCAAAAGAGTTAACTTCATTAGTATACAGAACACGCACACGATAGGTACTGAAGCTTATAGACAACCATATTTAAGAACTGGGTATGAGTACGTCATAGGTAAGAGAACATCAGAACAGTTCAGTTATAGTGCTAGGATGGATGGTGTCGTTACTAGTATAGATGATAATGGGATGATAGTCACATATAAGGATAGTACTGTTAAAGGTATAGAGTTAGGTTCTATCTATGGTGCTGCAGAAGGTACTTATTACCCACACACCATACAAGCTAACGTTACTATTAATCAGAAGTTTAAGAAAGGTCAGGTACTAGCTTACAATACTGGATTCTTTGAACAAGACATACTAGATCCTAATGAAATCATCTTCAAAACAGGACTACCCGTTAAAACAGCACTATATGAATCTAACCAAACCTTTGAGGATAGTTCAGCTGTAAGTAATAGAACTAGATCTAGTTTCAAAACTACAGTAAGTAAGGTTAAGACTATTGTAGTAGAGTTTGATCAAAACGTACATGATCTAGTATCAGTTGGTAACCTAATTAAACCTAGAGATACTCTCATGATTATAGAGGATGCTATCTCTGGTAATATAGGTAACCTAAGTAACACAACCATACAGTCACTTAAGAGCCTGTCTAGTCAAACCCCTAAATCTAAATATAATGGTAAAGTAGGGAAAGTAGACATCTTCTATAACGGTGATAAGGACGCTATGTCTGATACCCTAAGAAAGATAGCCGACAAGTATGATAGAAAAATAAGTAGTAAGGCTAAATCAGTTGGTAGTACTATCAAAACTAATGAGGTCAATGGTGATCTTAATGTATCAGGTAAGCCACTACCTAAAAACCATATGGCTATCTATATCTATATAGATATAGTACAAGATATGGGTGTAGGTGATAAGGCTATATTCGGTAACCAACTTAAGTCTGTCATAGGTGAGGTAATAAACTATGATATGACTACAGAGTCTGGGGATACCATAGATGCAGTATTTGGATATAGAAGTATAGCAGCTAGGATAGTTAATAGTCCTATCATAATGGGAACTACTATAACGTTACTTAAAGTTATAGCTAATAAAGCAGTAGGTATATATAAGAATGGTAAATAGAAATAAGTGGGTAGTTGTACAGGGTCCAGATGGTGTTGGTAAGAGTACAGTCATAGATATGATCTATAAGGACCTTAAGCGACATGGTAAGAACATCCCTACATGTAAGTTAAAATCTGCAGGTAGTGGTATCATAGGTAGTAAACTAAGGAAGATGTATATAGATGATAAGATAACTGATATATTGAAACCTACAGTTAGTGCTATCATGCATATGGACCATTTTAATACTGTAAAGATCAGTATGGACAATGGGTACAATACGATATCTGATAGATACATCGGTTGTTTTTACACGTACAACTATAAGTTAATGAATCAGGTTGGTTCTTTAGACATCTTTAACACGTTACTTAATAACGATGAGGTGATGAACATTAGACCTGACCTTATCATACATATAGATGCAGATCTAGATACCATACTTGAACGTACTAGTACTAGATGTAATAACCCTTTAGATACTAAATGTATGGATAATCTAGTTACTATACGTAATGGCTATACTGAGTTCTATGAGAACTATGATGGTAGGGTGTCATACATAGATAACAATGGTACTATAGAATACTTAAAGAAATCTATAACTGAAGCAGTCAGTCAGTTATTCTAATTAAACATCCTTTTAATGGGAGGTCTGAGAGTGACTAAGAAAAATGAAGTAGAGTTAAATAATGCTATGGTTATATCTAACTTATTAGAGTTGGTTAGTAAGACTGTGGCTACTATAGCTGGTAATGATATCGCTAATAGTATCAACAATAACAAACTAACTAAAGATGTGTTACAGACGCTTATAATGCAGCGTGTCAACACCACATTAGCTAGTAAACAAACTGAAGGTAGTATCGCATGATAGATGAAAGAACGTACCTTAGATCCATAGTACCAGGTAATGAGTTATCTGATAGGAATATAGTCTTAGTACCGATGGCTGATACACCTCTAAGTGTGTTACATAAGAGTTCAGATATCAGTGACCGTTTAGTATCTGGTATAGTTGAGAGTGAAGACTTAGAACCAGGTGAGTTAGCTACCATCATACAGAAGACTACAGGTAGTGATAATATTGATAACATATCACTACATGACAAAGCGTTAGGTGATACAGTAGATACATTATCTAACGTTGTTAAATCACATATATCTAATGCTAGGACTGTAGTAAAACCGATAGTGTTAGAGATGTTAGAAACTATGGAAGAGTTCATAGCTAACAACAGTACTATAAACATATTAGATGACTTCAACATAATCATCAAGAAAACCCCACCATTACTAACTAACACATATGTTACAGATGAGTTAGATGGGTATGTAGGTAGGACGTTATTATACCCAGACCTTAAAGCTAAGTTAAAGAGTAAAACTTATGATGATATCCTACCTTTATTACTAACTGGTAATAATGATGTAGATAAACTCATAGTAGACCTAGTTAGCGAGATGAGTGTTGACACAATAGTTAGCATCTACACGTCATTTCTAACTACTGAACATACAGATGATGTATTAACCTACCAACACATTAGTATGCTATCTAGCTATGATAAGATGAATTATGGTATCGTCATCTATCTATTAGCTAGAGGTCTTATCAACACTGTAGATAATGATGGGTGGGATGTTCCTTTATCTGTTTATAATAAGACACTTATGGAGTTGAGGGATTATGCTGGGACTCTAGTAGCATTAGCATTACAACAGACTAGTCTCTTAGTTAGGACTAAACAACTAGTGTTAAGTAAGGATATGGGGACTAAATCTATAACTGTTAGTGGTGAGGTCTATACTGAATGGTTAAATAGTGGAGGTAGTCCTGAAGTAGTATTAGGTATACTAGTATCAGATACTAGTAACGATACATCCATACCTGCTATAGATAGTAAGTCTAAAGACTACATAAACACATGGGCTAGTTTCACATCTTTCTACACTACTAGTGCTAAGAATAAGCTGTTTAGAAGCTTCAAGGATTTCCTATTAGGGGCTCATAATAACCTATTTAGAGAACTGACACCTATAGAGGAGGAGTATAACAACGATAACTCTGGGTTCAGGGATAACGTTAGTAAACTAGTAACCGATACAGTGAATACTATCACACATAAAGATATGGATGACCTATCATGTCTAGCATTGAAACTAGTCGCTAGGGATAGATTCTACTTCACATCAGCGTATGGTATATTGAACGATATACAAGAAGCTACTATAGCTAACCCTGATATCAATGTAAGGGAAGCTGCATTATTAGCTGCTATCAATTATATAACTGATTATGCGCTAGATCAGATCTCTATTAAGTCGTGGAACTAAAGAGAAACCCTACTGAAGTATTGAAGGTATTGAAGACTATAGATAATAAACTAGTAACTATGAAACATTGTAAGGTACAGATACCTGAACGTTTTGTGGATATAGGTTTAGGACAGATAGGTGTAGATACCTTCACTCTAGGATGTATAGCTATCATACTAGATGATGGTAGTTATGCAACTATGGTAGTAACTAGCATACTAGAACTAGACCCATATAAAACTATTAAAGTTGATATACGTGGAGTTAGTTACTACGAGTTCTACTTCGAGGAAGGGGATGCAGTCATAAAGAACCTTGACTTAATAAGGAATGATGACATAAGTTACCTTATCTTTAATGAGTTCATATTTCAAGGTAAGATTCCTTGGTACATGGGTTATCTAGATATATGTAAGTTATTCGATACCGCTAAAGAGTACGCTGGGTCTAATGTAGGTGAAAGTCAAGAGACCATAGAGTTCATAGCATCCATAGTAGCTAGGTCTAGTAAAGATCGTAGCAAATACATCAGAACAACTATAAGTAGATATAACGAGTTAGATGGAGATAACGTAGCATTCGTACCTTTGATGTCTGTACTATACAGTGTTAAGAGTACGTTAAATAAGTTATCAGGTAGTTATTTTTCAGATGGTGTCACTAGTGCTATAGTTAACCCTAGTGAGACATCTAGTGATATCGAAAGAATAGTTAGGAAATAGAAGTTATGTCTAGAATAAAATTCACTGCAACTAAGCTTGTAGGTAGTGGTAAACAAGGTATACTTAAACCAGATAGTGATGGTTATTACGAGATGGTTATAGGGGGTCTTAACGTTCATAACAGTGCGGGTGAATACTATACGTTAGATGGTGCTAAAGATCTCTTCCAATCATCAAGCATATTAATGAAACGGATAAGTGGGGGATACTTAAAAGGTGAGTTAGGACACCCTAAGAAACTACATGGGATGTCTGATAACGATTACGTTGATAGAGTACACCAGATAGAAGAAACTAACACTGTAGTACATTTTAAATCTATGTGGTTAGATGAGTCTTATGGTAGGAATAATCCTAACTGTAATAACCCAGCACTAGTAGCTATAATGGCTAAACTCAAACCAGCTGGAGCTAAACCAGAGGTACTACAGAAAGCATTAGAGAACCCTGATGAGAATGTGGCATTTTCAGTACGTGGGATAACTGACGATTACTACCAAGGTGGTAAAATTTTAAGAGTGTTGAGAACCATCATCACGTTTGACTATGTGGAAGCTCCTGGTATACATGTAGCTAATAAGTTTGACTCTCCATCAGTGGAATCCTTAAGTGACATCATCATCACTCCTAAGATAGTAAGTAGTATACAAAATAACGTAGATAATAACCTAGTAGCTACTGAAGATACTAAAGGTTTATTACTAGATACCATACAGGTATTTAATAACACTAAATCACCTGTAGCGTTTAAAAAGTGGTAATTATTTTTACTTGTTATATACCTATGGTCCAAAAGGACCATAGGTATATAGTTTTATGTCAATTATCATCAATCTACAGTCACACATACTGTATGTGATAGTACCATACTAAACTATCATTAATCATAAACCAACGCTACCTAACGTAGCAAGGACACAATCATGAAGACTATCAAAGTAACAACTAAGCAACAACTGAAGGATATCATAGCTAACAGTCCAAACGATGCTGACTTGAACCATCTGGATGTGTCTGGGATAAGAGATATGGAAGGGATGTTTAATGACTCTTCATTCAATGGAGATATCTCTAGATGGGATGTTAGTAATGTAGAGAACATGATGGGTATGTTCTACAAGTCTCACTTCCTATCAGATATCTCTAACTGGGATGTTAGTAACGT
>VAPL010354218.1_pt1 | contig 36868 bp, 35 predicted proteins | sample 3395061 | NCBI WGS metagenome assembly VAPL01 (sample SAMN08290444, study PRJNA428436) | hydrothermal vent metagenome | isolation source: Deep-sea hydrothermal vent chimney 2 | place: Pacific Ocean: Juan De Fuca Ridge | depth 2182 m m | reverse complement strand
GGCAGCAAAAAGGAAGCCTGCAAAGCGTAAGGCAGCAAAAAGGAAGCCTGCAAAGCGTAAGGCAGCAAAAAGGACCACCCGACGACGACGATAGATAGTCCTTTTGCAAGACTATTTTTAACAGAAACTCCCCAAAAGGTCAAATAAGAATCATATTGGTACTGATTTGACCTAATTGTAGGAGTTTTTGTTGTCTATGGGTGTATTATTAACAGCCACTTATGCAAGTAATTTTTTACATAAAAACAGGCTCTTGGGGCGTATCTATGATATTATTGTCATCGTATGATTTTTCTAAAAAAACTGTTTACAGTAGACGAACACAAGAAAGAGCTCAAAAAGCTTAGTCCTATTGTTGAAAAAATTAATGGACTTGAGGAGTCTTTTAGTGTTCTTTCTGATTCAGATTTAAAAAACAAAACGGAAGAGTTTAAAAAGCGCCTTATGGAGGGTGAGTCATTAGACGACATACTTCCAGAAGCATTTGCCGCAGTAAGAGAAGCCGCTAAGAGAACACTTGATCAAAGACATTTCGATGTACAACTTCTTGGGGGTATTACCTTACATAAGGGAAATATTTCAGAAATGAGAACAGGAGAAGGAAAGACTCTTGTAGCAACACTCCCTGCATATTTGAACGCATTGTCAGGCCTTGGGGTGCATGTAGTTACAGTAAACGACTACCTTTCAAGACGTGACGGCGTTTGGATGGGACAGATTTATACATTTCTAGGTTTGTCGGTTGGTGTAATAAACCAAGAATCTTCTTTCCTGTATGACAAGACAATCACACAGGATACAAAAGAAGACGAAGAGCGTGACGAATTAGGTTCATTTAAAGTCGTGCATGAGTTTTTACGTCCAAGTACAAGGAGAGAGTCATATGAGGCAGACATAACATACGGCACAAACAACGAATTTGGTTTTGATTATCTTCGCGACAATATCGAATACGAAACAAGTTCACTACGACAACGTGGACACAATTTCGTAGTAGTAGATGAAATAGACTCTATTTTAATAGACGAAGCGCGGACACCTTTAATCATCTCAGCACCTACAGCAGATCCAGAAAACCTGTATGCAATGTTTGCAGGAATAGTAGCTAATCTTAAAATAGAAGAAGACTTTGTTGTAGATGAGAAACAAAAGGCTATTTCACTAACAGATACAGGAATAGAAAAAACAGAAAAGATATTAGGTATAGATAATATTTACACAGATAAAGGAGTGAAGTATGTACACCACCTAGAAACTGCAGTTCGAGCTAAGGCACTATTTGATAAAGATAAAGAATATGTCGTAAAAGACGATGAGGTCGTTATTGTAGATGAGTTTACAGGGCGGCTTCAGCCAGGACGTCGTTGGTCTGAGGGCCTCCATCAGGCGATAGAAGCAAAAGAAGGCGTGTCAGTTCAAAAAGAATCACGTACATTCGCATCTATTACATACCAAAACTATTTCAGACTATACAACAAGCTTGCAGGTATGACAGGTACAGCGCTCACATCTTCAGAAGAGTTTTATAAAGTGTACGGTCTTACAGTGGTATCAATACCAACCAATGTAGATCCAAAGAGATTAGACCAAGAAGATCTAATCTATCAGAGTGAAGTAGGAAAGTTTAAAGCAATAGCCAAGAAAGTAAAAGAGCTCAACAAAGAAGGTCAACCAGTACTTATAGGTACAGTATCAATAGAGAAAAATGAATTACTCAGTTCTTTTCTTAAAAAAGAAGGAGTACAGCATAAAACATTAAATGCAAAGAACCACGAAAACGAAGGAGAAATCATCGCGCAGTCAGGAAGTAAGGGTAATGTAACCATAGCCACAAACATGGCAGGGCGCGGAGTCGATATCAAACTTGGTGGAAACCCAGGTGGAGAAGAAGAATATGAGGAAGTAAAAAAGCTCGGCGGGCTCTTTGTACTCGGCACAGAGCGCCATGAAGCACGGCGTATAGACAACCAATTACGTGGACGTTCAGGAAGACAGGGTGACCCAGGAGAAACTCAGTTTTTTGTTTCCCTAGAAGACTCACTTATGCGAGTGTTCGCTTCAGATATGATTAAGCGTATGATGGGGCGTTTTGGCATACCAGAAGATCAACCAATAGAAAATAAAATGATTACGCGTTCGCTTGAGTCAGCACAGACAAAGATAGAAGGTTTTCATTTTGATTCACGAAAACACGTACTGCAGTATGACGACATTTTAAATCAACAAAGAACAATTATATATAAAAGAAGAAGGGGAATATTACAAGGAGAAAAAAACGATGTATTACTTGCTATAGACAGTGTTATAGGGGGAGATACACACCTACTTAAAACAGTTGGAGATAAAAAAGAGTTGTTAGGGGAAGACGAGTTTGTTTCTACAGTACGAAGAATGCTGCTGCAAACAATCGATATGCTGTGGGTAGAGCATCTTGAGATGATGGATTACATGCGTTCAAGTGTAAATCTACGTGCATATGGTCAGCGCGACCCACTTGTAGAATACAAAAAGGAGGGATTGCGTATGTTTAAAGAGATGGAAGAGTCATACAAACATCAAATCAGAAGCGTATTACCGAATATCGGTGTAAACGCATTCGTAAAAGAAGAACAGAAAATGAAAGAAGTCCACGATAGTGCAAAACTAATCAGTAGTAACGTACAAAAGAACGGCCCAACTGATCCTTTAAAGAATACAAATAAAATAGGTAGAAACGACATGGTTACAATTACAGACGGTAAAGATACAAAAGAAATGAAGTACAAAAAAGCACAACATCTTATAGAAAGTGGCGAGTGGAGTATAAAAAATGAAGAGTGAATGTTCGAAGCTAAGCTTCGAACATTTTAAACAAACAAGGACATTCGATGTTCATAAATCAAAAAAATATGAGATCAAAAGAAGAATTGCATCATTTTAATTGCAAAGAGTGCGGTAAATGGTAGATGTTCGAAGCTTAGCTTCGAACACTCTGAACAAGATTGTTCGTTTTCTGTTATACTGCTTTATATATGGCAGAAGACGTTTCAGACAAACTCCACGAAATTCCTGTTACAGCGATTATTACTAAGGACGGCAAGTACCTAATTATACGTCGTGCGAAAACCAAGAAGAAATTCCCAGGTATGTGGTGTGTTCCAGGCGGACGCTTGGAAGTTTCAGATTATAAAGATTTACCAAAAGATACTAACCATCACTGGTTTAACATTGTAGAAAAAACACTCCGAAGAGAGGTAGAAGAAGAAGTTGGTCTTCAGATTGATAACATAGATTATCTAACAAGTCTTGCAATGATTGTTGGAGAGTATCCTTCATTAATTCTTTCTTTCACGGCAGATTATAAAAGTGGAGAAGTAACACTCCAAGAAGAAGAGCTTGATAAAGCGCAGTGGGTAACACTCGAAGAAGCTAAAGAATACAATCTGATAGAAGGTATTTATGATCAGCTTGTGATGGCTAATGATCAAGTGAAGAGGATTAAAAGTGATTTATAAATAATAATAATTAAAGATTATATGGAGAAAATATCTATACCAGTATTACTTGGAACAGGGCGTGTTGATAACTCATCGAAGCTAGTAGCAGACTTTGTCACACAACAAGTAGAAAAGAACGAAAAGATAGAAACACAACTAGTTCAAGTAGAAGATTTTAAATACACAGAGACAACACCACCGTGGGGAAGTGGCGGTACAGATGAATCACCAACCAAATGGAAAGAAATAATGACAAAAGCAGATGGACTTATTATTGTTGTACCAGAATACAATCACGGATATCCTGGAGAGCTCAAGTTAGTATTAGATTCACTATATAAAGAATACGAAAAGAAGCCAGTATTACTATGTGGAGTTTCAGCTGGTGGTCTAGGAGGGGCACGTGTCGTTGAGAATATGTTACCAGTAATGATAGGACTTAAAATGGTACCGATTCCAAGTACATTATATTTCTCTGGAGTAGGTAAACTCTTTAATAAAGACGGGTTAATTCAAGAAGAAGGACATGAAGAGCGTATAGCAAAAGCGCTCACGGAGCTTATATCGTACGCAGACACTCTAAAGAAAGCCCGTTCCTAGAGATGATATAAAGTTAGATATAAGGTAATATAAATACAAATGGGGATAATCACAAAACTACTTATAACAGTACTAGCACTACTTCTGGTATCACAATACGTACCGGGTATTACTGTTGCGAGCTTCTATATTGCGCTTATTGTTGCAGTGGTGCTCGGATTAGTTAATCTTATATTAAAGCCAATCCTTGTTATTTTAACGTTGCCAATAACACTTCTAACATTAGGTTTGTTCACATTTGTCATAAATGCACTTTTGTTTTGGTTCGTTTCTACTTTTATAGATGGATTTGTTGTAGATGGATTTATCTCAGCATTCATTGGAGCATTCTTTGTTGCAGGAGCGCACTACCTTGCTGAGAAGTTTGTAGACTAAATATTATGTCTAAAAATAGAGATACAATGATAGAAGTAAGTCTTTTTCTGATACTTATAGCTTTTGTACTCGCATTCTTTTTTAATGATGTAGCAGTATCATTTGTCAGTGGATATATAGGAGAGAATTATATTCTGAGTATATTTTTGTTTATATTTATAATATTCAGTGCCACAGTTGTTGCACCACTCACCACAATCCCGTTTATTGCACCAATAGGCGTTTTATTTTTTGGTCCATTTTGGACTGCAGTATTTGCAATCATAGGGTGGGCAACAGGCGCTGTTGTAGCATTTCAAATTTCACGACATGTCGGACGTAATATACTTTCTCGCTTTGTAAGTCTTGATAAATTAGACGCATATCAAAAATATATACCGGAGAACACAGAGTTTGTGTCCCTCGTATGTTTACGCCTTTTTTTGTCGGTAGACATCCTCAGTTACGCAGTGGGTTTATTTAGTCGCATTTCTCTGGTAAAGTACACCATTGCTACGATTATCGGAATAACACCATTCTCATTCATTATTTCTTATGGGGTGAGTGCTGTACTAGTAAAAGACACTAAGATTATGATTTATAGTGCGGTTGCAGGTATTGTATTATTAGTATCAGTATTTATATATTATTCTAGAAATATAGCGAAAAAAGAGGAAATAATGGACAAATAACATGAAATTTATAGACGAAATAACATTAACAGTAAAAGCAGGAAACGGCGGCAGCGGCGTCGTTAGATGGCTCCAACAAAGAGGAAATCCTCGAGGTGGTCCTGTTGGTGGAGACGGTGGCAGTGGTGCAGACGTGTACGCGAAAGCAGTACGCGACATAAACATACTTTCCAAATACAGAGGAGATACGGATTTCGTCGCAGAAAACGGAGGAGACGGTGGCAGGTTAAGTAGACATGGAAAGAACGGAGACACGTTGTACATAAAGTTGCCAATAGGATCAATTATAAAAAATACCGAGACAGGGGAGACGTTTGAGTTGCTAGAAGACGGGCAAGAAACGATAATGCTCTCAGGGGGGCGTGGGGGGCTCGGTAACGAGCATTTTAAGAGCTCAGTAAATGTAGTACCAAAACAAAGCACGAAGGGTAAGCAAGGTGGCTACGCAAAGTTTGAAATAGAGCTATCTTTAATAGCTGATGCAGGTTTTATAGGATTACCAAATGCAGGTAAATCTAGTCTACTAAACACAATAACCAAAGCAGATGCAAAAGTCGGTAGTTATCAATTCACAACTCTAGACCCAAACCTGGGAGATTTTTACGGGTTTATTCTCGCAGACATACCAGGGATAATCGAAGGAGCATCAGAGGGTAAAGGTCTAGGACATAAGTTTCTTAAGCACATAACACGAACGAAAATACTTGTTCATTGTATATCACTTGAAAGTGAAGATGTGGTAGAAGACTATCAAACTATTCGTAATGAACTAATTTCATATAACAAAGAGCTCGGAGATAAGAAAGAAATAATAATACTCACCAAGAGTGATTTAGTTTCAGATGAAAAATTAAAAAGCGTACAAGACACTCTATCTAAAGAAACACAGAGCAACATCGTCCATATGTCTATTCTGGATGACGAGTTAGTTAAAAGTTTTTCAGACACACTCACCTTGTTACTTCAAAAGGGAAGCGAATAAACCCATCATAATGTGCGAAGCTTAGCTTCGCACATTATGATGATAATTACATGGTAGTATAAATCTATATGAGGAAGATTATTTTTGCACAAGGTGAATATTACCACCTCTTTTGTCGAGGAAATAACAAACAAACCATATTTCGAGATAATCGTGATAAGATACGTTTTTTATTTCTTATTTTAAATTTCCAATCTCCGATGACACATAATAACTTAGGGCGTTATGTCAATAATTATGTTAAAGATTCAACTTTTAATATAAAAGACGAGGATATTGATACCATGATTGAAGATAGATATGTTGAATTAGTTAGCTTTGCGTTAATGCCTAATCACTTTCATCTTATTGTTAAAGAAGTCGAAGATAAAGGAGTATCTCAATACATGCATAGAGTATTGACTTCATACACTAAGTATTTTAATGCCAAACATGAGCATACAGGACATTTATTTCAAGGCTCATATGGAGCTGTACATGTCAGCGATAATGAACAACTGCTTTATTTGTCAGCATACATACATAGAAATCCTCGAGATATAAAAAAGTGGTTTAATAAAGAAAGAGAGTACTACTGGTCAAGCTATCAAGATTATATTAATAAAAATCGTTGGGGTAAATTACTTGAGAACAGCATAATAATAGATCAATTTAAAGACGGTAAAGATTACGATGGGGAAGTACAACAAAGCGGAGCAAAAGAATTACTTGATGAGAAACACACAATAATTTAACTATCAAAATGTGCGAAGCTTAGCTTCGCACATTTTGATCAAAGTACACTTTGTTTTTTGATAGAGGGAATAGAGTCGTAATAGTGAAGTAGTGGAAGAGGATGGGAGTATTTGTTATAGTATTCCTACAATGGAATCTAAATATACACCAACCATAGGTCTTGAAATACACGCAGAGCTCAAAACAAAGACAAAGATGTTTTGTAATTCAAAGAACGATCCAGATGAAAAACGTCCTAATGTAAATGTGTGTTCGGTGTGTATGGCGCACCCAGGAACACTTCCGGTTATAAATAAAGAAGCTGTTAAGCATGTGCTTAAAGTTGGTCTAGCGCTTGGTGGAGAGTTGGCAGACTTCACAGAGTTCGATAGAAAAAATTATTTCTATCCAGACATCCCTAAAGGCTATCAAATCAGTCAGTACAAGTACCCACTTATATCAGGTGGAAGTATTAATGGTATAGAGATTACACGGATTCATCTAGAAGAAGATACTGCACGTTCAACTCACGACAAAGGAGAAAAAAGTCTAGTAGATTTCAACCGTGCAGGCATCCCACTTATGGAGCTGGTTACAGAGCCAGTCATCACAAATGCAAAAGATGCTAGTGACTTTGCTAAAGAGTTGCAATTACTTTTACGATATCTCGGGGCAGGAGACGCAAATATGGAAAAGGGCGAGATGCGAGTAGAAGCAAATATCTCAGTGAGTAGTACAGGCAAAATGGGTACCAAAGTCGAGATTAAGAACTTAAACTCCTTTAAAGTAGTAGAGAAATCAGTCGAATACGAGATATCTCGGCAGATTAAGGTATTAGAAGAGGATGGAGAAGTAGTTCAGGAAACACGAGGGTGGGATGAAAACAAACAAATAACCTTTTCTCAAAGAATTAAAGAGGAGTCACATGACTATCGCTATATGCCTGACCCAGATTTACCTAAGTTAAAAATCTCGGAGTTACAGGATTTCGATAAAAATGAGTTAAAAAGAGAAATACCAGAACTTCCGTGGAAGAAGAGAAATTATTATATGAACGATCTCGGTATTAAAAAACAGGACGCTGATCTGTTTGTAAACAATAAAGCATACAGAACTCTTTTAGATGAGTATGTAATCCCTTCTTTTAAAGAAAATAGTAAAAGATTTAGCTTAGCAGTTAACTATATCGCTTCTGATGTTGTTGGGATGACTTCTCGACTTGGCGAGAATAGCGTACCTCTTGGTTCTAATTTTACTGAATTAATAGAGATGATCAGTGCTAATGAGGTCTCGTCTCGTGGAGGAAAAGACATACTTCAAATACTTTTGTCAGAAGGAGGCGACCCGAGAAAAGTTGCAGAGTCGGGCGGACTACTTCAGGAAAATGACAAAGACAAATTACAAAAACTTATAGACGAAATAATATCCGAGAATAGAGAAGTTGTAGAAGATTACAAAAAAGGGAAGGAAGCATCTCTACAATTCTTAATAGGGCAAGGGATGAAAAAGAGCAAAGGCTCGGCTAACCCAGAATTATTAAAAACTATTTTACTTAAATCTATTTAACTTAAAAGTTTATATAAATCAAAGCCAGTTCGCCTATACGGAGTCTGTTTATTGTTATTATTTACAATCCCCACACACAATCTTTTTTACGTTGTTGTATCGTTTATGTGGAGTATAATATGTATATGAAAAGTTTAACTATAGAAGGAAAGAAATTTATCTCGTCAAAACAAGCTGCCGAGATTATGGGGTACACCCAAGACTACATCGGCCAGCTTGCACGTAGTGGTAAAATCTCGGCACAACGCGTAGGAGGAGTTTGGTATATAGACGAGTCAGAACTTTCTGGACAATCTTCTAATATCTCTAAAGAAAACATAAAAAAAGGAAAATTTATAGATAATTTATTTTACAAAAATAAAAACGATATAGTTAGTGAGATAGACGTTAAAAATCTATTGGATGCCAATAAAAGTAAAAAAGAAAACATAACCTTCGAAGGTGTGGATTATATCTCGTCAAAACAAGCTGCCGAGATTATGGGGTACACCCAAGACTACATCGGCCAGCTTGCGCGTAGTGGTAAAATCTCGGCTAGGCAAATAGGAAGGGGTTGGTATATACCACGATCAGTAGTGGATAAGAAAACCACTGAAAACAAAAATAATCCAATAACTTCATTCCAAGTAAATGAACAGGAAGAAATAGTGGAGACTCTTACTATTAACAAAGAAGTTAATAACGCTAACATAAGTACAAAATCAAAAGAGCAACAGAGTATAGTAGCTATCAGTAAGCCAAAAACCCCTCAAAAAGAGGTGTTTAATGACATGGTTACATTTCATGACAATAAAGATAGTAGAGGCGTAGAAAAAGAGTTACATGGATCTACTAAGATACATATAAACAAGAGAGAACAGCCCTTAATAAGCAAGAGGAACAAAGACGACTATTACTACCCATCTTTTTTAAGTGCTTCATATTCTTTAGATGATACACCGTTGGTTCCTACACCAATGCGTTCACGAGAACCTGTACTTCATAAAATAGTAACAGGAGAGAGGAATGAAGTAGAAAAACATATAAAAGAAAGACAGCTGAACAGAGAAGATAATAGTTTGTATTCAAAAAAAGTAATAAAAGATACCCTAAAACCCAAAAGACAGTCGTTGATGCAAAAATCACCAATGTCACTCATAAAAATCGCTTCACTGGCGACTACTGTGGTTGTTGTTGCCTCAATCGTTACATTTATACCCCATACATCTGTATTTAGCTCTAGTACAAGCACTCTAAAGACGGTTTTCTTATTTAAGACACCAGATAGTGGTAGTACTTTAAAGGCTGAAGTTACTCAATCTATACCAGATTCATTAATGGAGAGAATGATAGGTGTATTCAGTAGCTTTACTGAAGAGAAAATAGAATATAATTCTAAATAATATATAATTATCGTATTTAAACGCCATCTCGTTAAAACGAGGTGGTGTTTTGTATCAGTATAAGAAGATTATCCAATACTACTAACTTTATACATGTTAGTACGACCTAGTTTGTAGTTCGTCAGTCCAGACTATCTTTACTTTAAAACATTTTTTATTATTTTAATTTTCTTGTTCTCTTAATATTTATTAAAAGACAAATCTAAAAGACTTTTCCACAAACAAAAAGACATGTCCTTAAGAAAATGTTGTAGAATGTAGTTAAATCGTGTTAGCGACCATAGGTATGAGTAAAGAAGTTTTTTTCAATAACAAAAAATATTTATCTTCTAAAGATGCCGGCAATCAGGCTGGTTATACTCACGACTATATTTCTAGATTATGTCGAGAGAGGAGAATCCCAGGTGAGAAAGTGGGTGGATCTTGGTATGTAGAGGCTGAACCTTTCTTCATTTTTTTGGATGAACAAAAAAATAAAAAAAGTGAAAGTAATAAGAACTTATCAAAAGAGTGTAAGCAGAATTATAAAAAGACAACTGAAGAATATGAGGAACAAGTAATGTCACGTTTAGAATTACCAGAATTCCCAAAATATCTTTTACAAGAAGTAACAGCTGTAGTAATTTCTATTGTTTTAGTTTTTGGTGTGTACTTCGCAAAAGATTCTTTGTATGTTCGAGATGTAATTGATTCATCACAATCAAACATTTCTAGAATTTATGAAGACACAAATGATTCCGTAAATACATTCAGAGAATTATTTACATATAAAAATATTGCAAATAGCACATTGAAAGTTGTTACATCAGGAAGCAATATTATCGAACAAGGGTTAGTTCGTTATTATTCTTTTATTAATACTTCTGGAGAAGTAGTTGTGGCAACTTCACACAAAGTAAAAGAAATAAAAAGACAAGTTACTGTTGAGAATATTAAAACTACCACCACAAATAAGGTTACTAAAATCGTTGCCCTTGTTTCTGAAAGGGTAAAAAAATTAAACCAAGATATAAAAAACGTAGCGCATAAAATCAAATATACATTTACAAAAGAAAATACATTGACTTTAGTATCTTCTACTAAAAATTACATAGTGTCATCTGCGAGCTCTGCGGTATTTAACACACAGTTAGCTATGACAAGCGCCCAAGGAGCACTTATAAGTGCCCCAGAGTTTATCGGACGATTTATCGAGGGTATCAGGGTGCGTTTAGTTAGTTGGCTTAACGTCAATGATGTTAAAACACCTTTTGCCACTGTTACTGAAAAAGACGATACCGCAGTATTAATAACCCAACCAACTATAAAAAGAGTAATAGAGACACAGCATGTAGTAGTACAGTCAGGTATAACGGAGTCGTTTGTATTAACTAAGCTAGAACAGTTAAACAACAAGCTAAAGTCAGAAATCTATAAACTCTCTTCAATAAACGCAGGTAATATCGTCAACAACTACAATGTAATCTCTCAAACTAACAAGATAGATAAACTTAAAGGGGTTGCAATCACAGGGTCTACGTTTACTGACGGTACTATTAGTGGAAGTACATCATTTTCTGGTACAACAGGCTCTTTCAGTGGAGCGGTATCAGTAGCATCACTTACCGTAACAGGAGATACAACCTTGAGTGGAAGCCTTTCATTAGGTGGACTTACTGTAGATACCGCAGGGCTTGTATATCTCTCCTCCTCATCAAATGTTGGAATTGGTACATCGACACCATACGCAAAACTTTCGGTTGTGGGTCCAGTAGTAGGAGAGTATTTTCACGCCACATCAACCACCGCCACCTCAACCTTTGCAGGAGCTCTCCTAGTAACTCGTGCACCAACAGTAGCCCACACATTTTCGTCATGGGTTACGGGCGCTTCAAACTCAGCACTCTTTGACGCTTCTCTTGTCATTAATCCAACTACAGCTACAGCAGACTCTAACTTAATTTCTGCAGCAGTGGGTGGCTCCGTACGTTTCTTAGTAGACGCAGAAGGTGACGTATTCGTGAAAAATCTTACTTCAGTTGGTTCTGTAACATTGTCCACCACATCTGCATCCTCTTTTACTGTTGAGGGTAATACAACATTGGGGGATGCAATCACAGACACCACAACAATCAATGGAACACTCACGGTTACTGGTGCGACAAGTGTATCAACAGTTGATGGAAACTTCGGAGTCGGAACTACGTCCCCGTGGGCACGCCTTTCAGTATCTGGTGTTGCAGGTGCAAGTACACCTCTGTTTTCAATCTCTACCACAACAGCAGGCAACGCAACAAGTACTGCCATCTTTGTTGATGAAAACGGAAAATTTGGTATCGGTACTACATCACCATTCGCACAGCTCTCGGTGGCGGGCAACGGACTCTTTAGTGGTACACTCACGACTACCAATCTAATAGCAAGCAGTATTTCTACATTGAACTCACTTTCTTTAACTGGTCTCGCTACATTTACAAATGGATTTATTTCACAAGCTTCCTCAACCATCTCAAGTGGTGGACTCACAACAGTTGGTTACTCCACAACAACCAAAGCACTTGTTGTACAAGGTGCCTCGGCAACTTCAACATTCGCAGGCGGTCTTGCAGTAGAAACCTCAGGATTTGTGTACGATTACAGTACGAATAGAGTTGGAATTGGTACCACTTCACCACTAGCCAAGCTCGATATATACGGCGACATAATTTTGTCAGGGACAGACAGACACTTAAACTTTGGTGATACATCAGGAACAAATGGTTACGGTTTCCGTGACAACTCAGGCACAATGCAATTCAAAGACTCAGCAGGAGCATGGGCTGCTTTTGGTTCAGGAGGAGGTTCAGACATTTTTTCTCTAACAGACGCAACAACAGTAGAAGCAACCACAACAAATGCAGGCATCAGTCTTAAATTAGATTACTTCACTGCCACTTCAACAACCGCAACTTCAACCTTTGCCGGCGGTCTTGCAATTGAAACATCAGGATTAGTCTATGATTATTCTACTGGAAATGTTGGTATAGGTACTGCGAGTCCAACACAAGCTCTTGATGTTGGAAGCGGTAACATAACCACTACAGGCACACTAGCGGCTGGTGCGACGACACTTAATGGTCAGACAATAGTTGGTGGGACAGGTTCTGTATCTGTAGGTAGTTTGGTTGGTGAATTACAGGTTCAAAAAACTGGGACAAATGTAGCCGCATTTTCTGCTTATGAAAACTTTACTAGTGGCGCAGGTCTTGTTCTCGGCCATTCTCGTGGGACATCTATAGGTGCATTTAATACCGTTATTACAGGAGATGGAGTTGGACATATTGATTTTGCAGCAGCTGACGGAACAGACTTAAATAATCTAGCTGCAAGTATCCTTGTATCTGTTGAGGGTACAATAGCAGGGAACAGGACTCCAGGTAAGATTGAGTTCCAAACAGGAGCTGATGCTGCTGGCTCCGCACTTACCACCGCCCTCACCCTAGACTCCAGTCAGAACTCTACGTTTGCTGGTACCATAGGTTCTGACATAATAACTATTACATCAGCAAGTGACCAAAAACTTATACTTGCTGGTTCAGCTTCTCCTAGGTTAACTCTGACACCAACTAGCGGGGATGAATTTAGCATTCAAAACAACACAGGAGTCTTAAAATTCACAAATAATACAGATAGCGACAGGGTTGATTTAACGATAGATGGAGATGGCAATGTTGGCATTGGAACTTCAACCCCATGGGGCAAGCTTTCAGTTGAGATGGACACAGTAAACCCTTCATTTGTAGTATCAAATCAAGGCTCATCAACTCCAGCACTATACATAAGTGGAGTAAACCAAGATGGAGTTATTGGTATTGGTACAAAAGGAGGCTCAGGCAGGCGACTTGATGTATTTGACGCTGGGAATCCTCAGCTTCGTCTATCGCAGACGAGCAGTATCTTCACGAACTTCCAAGTCGCCGCATCAACAGGAGACCTCACGATTGACCTTAATCCAAACACAAGCGCGACAGATATATACATGACGCAAACAGGCGGTACTACTGGCGCAAACCTGCGTGTATGTGAAGGAACAGCATGTCCAAGTGTAGTAATCAATAACGGTGGTAATGTGCTTGTAGAAAACGCAGTCTATTTTGGCAACGGCTTCCGCATAGACCAAGTAGTAGGCACAACCACAGAGATAGCGGTCTACGGTGTAACATCAACCACAACCCCAATCATCATTTTTGATGAGTTCTAGCTAGCCATCTTCGACAAATCCTAACGACTGTTGAAGTCAGACTTCAACAGTCAACAATACTCAAATCAAAAAATAAATTACAGCATGTTATCGCAATACATAAACGAATTACGACTTTTTATACAAAATTTCACCAGGTGGATACTCTCACTGCTTGTATTAACCATTTTCTTTTTTAGCTTTGGATTAAAAGAAGTTGTGTTGATGGGTAAAACTTTAGTACTCCCTCTTCCGGTCAGTGCATCATTTGCAACACAACTTTTTAATTACATGACGACGGACCTAATACCCGAAGGAGTTACACTTATTGTCACCAATCCTCTTACAGCATTTATTGCACAAATTAAAATTGCACTACTTTTGGCATTTATTTTCACATTACCGTTTCTTTTATATAGACTCATTCAATATTTCTCTCCAGCACTGTACATGAAAGAAAAAGTTTCAGTACTTAAGGTCGCACTTCCGTCTGCACTATTGTTTACACTTGGAGTAGCATTTTCATATTTAGTTCTCATTCCGCCAACATTCACTCTCTTGTATGCCTACACAGATAACATTAGCGCTGTACCATTTTTTACTGTGAATGAATTTATTGGTATTGTATTAGCGCTTGTTTTCGCGACTGGGATAATGTTTTTACTACCAGTATCTATGGTATTACTGAGTCGTCTTGGTTTAGTGCCACCTAATTTTTGGCGGGCGCAATGGCGTTATGCACTACTATTCTTCCTCATTGTTTCTGCTATAATTACACCAGATGGAAGTGGTGTTACTATGACGCTACTTTCTATTCCGATGGCAGGACTTTATGGAGTTGGCTTAGTGATAAGTCAAAAGAGTACTGTAAACAGTCGGAAAACAAAAATTAATTATTTATAAATCATTAACCAGGTTGCAGGTTTTAGCAAATCAGGTTTTGGGTCTAAGTTACCCTAATTCCTAATTCCTAATTCCTAATTCCTTTTAAATTATGTTCGGACTAGGAATACCAGAGATTATAATAATATTACTAGCGATAGGGATTCTATTGTTTGGTAGTAAGAAGATCATAGAACTTGCTCGTTCAATGGGGCGTTTTACTGGGGAGTTTAAAAAAGGCAAGAGTGATATAGAAGCAGAAATGAAAAAGTCAGAAACTGACGCTATACAAGAAGCACCAGTAGATACAGCTGCAAGTAACGAAGGCGACAATAATAAATAATCATAGTAGATGAAAGAGACTCAAACAAAAAACAAAGAAGTAGTTTTTAACAGGCACAGAAGGACATTTCTTACTGTTGCTGGTACGGGTGTCATAGCTTTTATTTTAGGGAAGATATTTGGGCCAAGCATTAACCTTTTCTCGAAAGATCATGCTATTAGCGAGAAAGAGTTTCGTAATTTTCGTATCGTCGAGACAAATAAAGAGATGAAGTTCTACGACCGTGGAGGAAACGAAATATTTATTGTAGATAAAGAAAGTTTTGCACAATAAATAGATTTAATCACTAATTCCTAATTCACTATCATGACAATGCGCATCTCAGCAACCCGAATAGATATGGATGATAAAATCCTTCAAAAACCAGTTTTGAAGGATTATGGAGAGACTCTTACGAGTGCTAATAGTAGTACTACGTACACAATAGACCTAACCCTTGGCAACACGTTTAAAATCACAATGACGGGTAATTGTACATTTACGTTTTCAAATCCACCTGTTACAGGAACAACAGGAAGCTTTACTCTTATTTTAATTCAAGACGGTACAGGTACACGTACGGCAACATGGCCTGCGTCAGTTGATTGGGCTGGAGGCACAGCTCCAACTCTTACTACAACTGCAACTACAGGTACGGACATCATAACTTTTATAACAACTGACGGCGGAACAATTTGGTGGGGTTTTGCAGCTGGTATTAATATGAGCTAAAGGTGAGTTATAAATGTCTTAATTACACTTAATTCTTGATTATTAATCTACACTTACTCTATGTTTAATTCTTTATTCATAATTCCTAATTCTTTTCTATGCCATTAGGAGCAGAATTCAGAGGACTACTTGGAACTGCTGGAACCTCCAGTAGCTCTTTCGTGATTCCACAATCAATCCGCTTTAACGACAACGACTTAGCATATATGTCCAGGACACCTTCAGTGGCCGGTAACCGCAAGACATGGACTTGGAGTGGTTGGGTTAAACGTGGGAGTTTAGGAGGTTCCCAAGTAATATTTGGTGCTGGTGCGAACAGTTCTGATAGAGCTTTATTTTATTTCAGTGGGGACAATCCTACATTTATTATAAGTGCTGCGTCAGTTAATATAGGGTTTATAAAGACTACACAAGTATTACGAGATCCTTCAGCGTGGTATCATCTTGTTCTTGTTGTTGATACAACTCAAGCTACAGCGGCTAATAGATTAAAGATGTATATAAACGGGGAGCAAGTAACATCGCTTTCTACTGCAACATATCCAGCTCAGAATACAGATACTTATATCAATTACACAGAAATTCATAGGATAGGTAGTGATTCCGCAACCATCTCAAGTCTTATGGATGGCTACCTCGCAGACGTACACTTCATTGATGGTTCTGCACTAGCCGCTTCCGACTTTGGTGAAACAGACGCTAACGGTAGTTGGGTTCCTATTGAGTTTGACAGTAGTGCTATCGCCGCAGAAACAGTCACCTCTAGTTACTGTACCAGTGCCGTTGATGCTACAGATAGCGCCTCTTACACATTCTCTAGCCAGTCTATTGGCACAGCGACATCAGACAGAATAGTCGTAGTCACCACCGCGCAAGGTAACGTCGGTATGACTGTGGGTTCTCTGACCGTTGGAGGCATCAGTGCGACTGAGGCTATTGAAATAACTGAAAGCACTGGGTACGCCACTTCTGGGCAATGGTATGTACCAGTTCCAACAGGAACAACTGCTGACATAGTTGTTAATATTTCAGGTGGTACTGCATCAAGATGTGGTATCACAGTTCACGCAATATATGGCTCTAGTGGAAAGCCCTACGCAACAGCTTACGCTGAACAGGACTACCCTCTTATTCAATCCATCCAAGTTCCCGATAATGGGGTGATCATCGGCGCGTCAATGGTTAATTCCGGTGCGCCAACTGTCACTTGGACTAACCTCACTGAACGAGTTGACGAAGTAATTGAGAGCGCCTCATCCTCACAATCTGTGGCTTCGGATGCATTTGCTACGGGCGGGTCAATAACTGTTACCTGCTCCCCTGCGTCAGATAACCGTGAAGTGCTAACCCTAACTTCATGGGGCGCGGTAGGAGGCTACGGCACCAACGGCTTTTATATTGATGGGGCTGACAGTGCTAATCTTGGTTTAGATGTGAATGCAGTAACTAGCACGGCTTTAACAGTTACATTCACAGATAGCTCGGTAGATACATCAAACAGTACAGCCTACACATTTTCTTCTCAGGCAATCGGCGCAGCAGGAAGTGATCGTACTATTGTCGTTGCTACAAATGGTGAGGGTGGAGGCGCAAGTCGCTATGTCAGCACACTGACCATTGGCGGCGTAAGTGCAACAAAAATAGTTTCTAGCTTATCAGAAAACCTCTATTGGCCTTGTGAGATGTGGAAAGCTGTCGTCCCAACAGGCACTACGGCGGATATTATCGTTACTTGGGATAGTAACATGTCTGAGTGTGGCTTAGGGGTGTGGGATGTTCGTAATATGGGGGGGGTGTTTTCTTCTGGTACAGATAGTACAGACCCCGGAAATACCACCCTGTGGATACCTGCTGGTGGCGTTGGGATTGGTTCTATGAAAAGCGGTGGCGGGGTTGCATCGTACACTTGGACAGGATTAACCAAAGACTATGATGAACTTGTTGACAGTGCGAACAATGGGTATCATTCAGGAGCCAGTATAACAAACGCAACGGCACAGTCTCTTGCTATTGAGGCCAACCCTTCCGGTGGTTCACAGTTTGCATTTTGTGCCGTGTCCTTTGTGATGGCAAATGATAATTCATTTGCCCCTTCCGGCCTGACAACTGCCGATCAAATGCTCGACAGCCCGACCGATGATGCGGCGAATGGGATTGGCAATTACTGCACTTGGAACGTACTTAATAACTCGGGTCCAGGATACACATGGTCAAATGGCAATCTAAAGTCAACTTCGGATGCTCAAGGTCAGGACGGCGCATCTGGAACACTCCATGCTTCTTCTGGTAAATATTATTTTGAGTACACTGTCGACGCTATCGTAACTGGTGGAACTGTATATGGAGTATGTACTGATGGTTGTGCGGCCTCTAGTGATATGGTTGACGGCACGGTCGCGGGTGGTATGGATCTTTATGGCGGTGGCGAAGTTTATGGATACAGAGGAACCGGAGGAAAAGTTGATATTTCCTCCGACACAGCTTACGGGACTTCGTTCGTCGCTACTGATGTAATTGGCGTAGCTCTAGATTTAGATAATGGAATTATTTGGTTCAGTAAGAACGGCGCTTGGCAAGAATCTGCGACGCAGGGCGAGATCGAAGCAGGGACTACGACCAACGCAGCATTTACATGGACCCCAGCTGGTCAGTTCTGGACTATTTGGATGCACGATTTTGGTGCAAATTCATCTGGCACTTTTAATGGGGGTCAATCAGGTTTTACGTATACCCCTCCAACAGGTTTCAAAGCTCTTTGTACCGCCAACCTCCCAGCCCCTACTATTACAGACCCTAGCGCCTACAATCAGACAGAACTCTTTACAGGTAATTCAGCCACAAATGTTATTACGTTTAGTGGTAACTCCACAATGCAACCAGACTTAGTATGGATTAAGCGACGGGATTGGTTAGGAAGTAACCATGTTATTACTGATAGTGTTCGTGGTGTTACCAAGGAGATTAACTCGGACCTTACTAATGCAGAGTCCACGGAAGCTACTGGCTTAACTTCTTTTGATACAAATGGATTTACTATTGGATCACATGGTGATTATAATACTAGTGGGAAGCTACAAGTAGCGTGGTGTTGGAAGGCAGGTGGCGCTGGCGTTTCAAACACTGACGGCTCCGTTACATCAACTGTCAGTGCCGATACAACAAGTGGTTTCTCGATTGCCAAGTATACTGGGCTAGATGCTGCCATAACGGTCGGGCATGGACTATCAAGTGCTCCAGAATTCATAATAGTCCGTAATCTTTCGGCTGTTGCCAGTTGGGCTGTGTATCATAAAGATATGACAGGCGCAACCTACTACTTGACGCTTGACACAACCGTAGCACAAGCTGGACCTGATGCTAGTATTTTTTCAGCCGCACCAACTGCTACTATCCTTAATATTGGGAACAGTATCAGAACAAGTCGCGCATCAGAGAACTTTATTGCTTATTCTTGGCACTCAGTTTCTGGCTTCTCCGCTTTTGGCACATACACAGGCAACGGTTTAGCAGATGGGCCTTTTGTTCATTGTGGTTTTAGGCCAGCGTTTATTATGATTAAAAACATAACTTCTGCTGGAAGTTGGAATTTGATAGATGTTAAAAGAGATAACTATAACGTTGTGTCAAGACGTTTATTAGCACAAGCCCCTGATGTGGAAGTTACCGGGGGAACTTATATGGATATCACCTCAAATGGTTTCAAACGGCGTTCAACAAACTTCAACACGGACACAGAAATATATCTTTACGCAGCATTCGCAGAACACCCGTTCGGTGGTGATGGTGTCTCTCAAGCACGAGCACGGTAGACTTCGATTTGGCGCATCTTTGTTGCGCCAGGCAACATACATTTCTCGTTCAAATATGCGACGTCCAACATCGCATATTTGAACAGAGCGTAACACCTACTCAAGAATAATATTTTGAATATCTCCAATATAGAAACATCATATCACTTGGAGGTTCGACCTCCAAGTGATATGATGTTTCTATGCGTAAAACACCTTTTATAAACGGAGAGTTTTATCATCTTTACAATCGTGGTGTAGACAAAAGAAATACTTTTGAGGACCAAGAAGATGTTAATAGATTTTTTCAAAGTATGGAAGAATTTAATGTAGTCGAGCCAGTGGGGAGTATTTATGAAAATTCATTCAGAAAAAAGAACAAACTTGGAGGTCGAACCTCCAAGTTAGATAAGTTAGTAGAATTTGTTTGTTATTGTATTAATCCTAATCATTATCATTTTATAGTGTCGCAAACTAGAGACAACGGCATTAGTGAATTTATGAAAAGACTGTCAGGGGGATATACATATTATTTTAATAATAAAAACAAAAGATCAGGATCCCTTTTTCAAGGTACATTTAAATCTGTTCACATAGACTCAAATGAGTACCTACTACATTTAAGTGCTTATGTAAATTTAAATAACAAAGTACATAAACTTAATAGTTCATCCTATAAGTTAGTGAGATCAAGTTGGAATGAATATATAGAGAGGAATAAAAAAAGACAAGCTGATTTTTGCGAGAAAAGTATTGTTTTAGGTCAATTTAAAAACCCCTCAGAATATAAAGTTTTTGCAGAAAATTCTTTGAATGATATTTTATACCACAAGTCTCAGAAGGAAATAGGGTCTCTAATTATAGAAAAATTATAATTTTCAAATAAAAATCCAATAGTCTACTTGGAGGTTCGACCTCCAAGTAGTAAATAATCCACGGCCTGTGCTGTATTTTAAGGTGATAATATTGATATAATAGTAGTAATAGTATGTTTCAGAAACTTACACATTTTATTAAATACCATAACGCGCTACCTATAGTGCTATCACTTATTCTGCTTAGTTCAGGCGCTGTGTTTGCTGCGAGTCCCCAGGCACGAGAAGCTATTATTTCAGAAGAGACAACAGTTCGTTCAGTTGATAACAGTTATATTATTAGTGTTAATTTAGAAACTCATAATCCACAACTCCAGATTACTTTAGTTGAAGAAGATGACGCAAATTATTATGTGTCATATGAATACGACACTATCTCCATAGATGACTATATATGGAAGGGATTTCGAATTAGTGAAACACTCACTGTATCAAAAGGCTCTTTGAACAGTCGTGACTTAGGTCTGTATGTTGCAGAAGAAATTAGCGAGATAATAGACAGTGAGGACGATTATCTTAATAAAGTACAGTCAATAGAAAAGAAAACAGGAGTCACTAATAAAGTTGTAACGACAGAATATTCGGGTCTTATCGGTAAAATGTTGAGCTCGAAAGACGAAGAGTTTGAGGGATATGTGCCAATTATTCCAGACAAGAAACCAATTGTTAATTCTGTTGGCGAAAGGAAGGTTAGTGCACAAATTGCTACTTTGAATGAGGTTTCAGCACAAGTTGCTGTTGCATTACCAAGTGAAGAAGAAATCAAACAAATTATTCGCGACAGAGTTGAAGAACTTATCGCTGAAGGTGTTACAACGATAACAACATCGTCCAATACTTCGACTGACACAAGTACGTCAGAGGGTTCAGATACTGCAGCTCCTATTATTAGTATTAACGGAAACAACCCAGCTAATATTGCGCTTAACTCATCATATTCAGACCTCGGTGCAACTGTGACTGATAACGTAAGTGAGAATCTTGGTATAAGTTATGCGGTGGATGGAGTTATTGTTTCTACTATTAATTTAGACACTTCATCTGACATAACATACACAATTACATATAGTGCGACAGACCAGGTTGGTAACATAGGCACTGCTACACGTACTGTAATTGTAGGTACAGGAATAGTAGATACAACTGAAACCACTGCAACAACTACTCCTGAAGTAGTAGTTATACTTGACATCACAGCACCTATTATTACTATAGTAGGTAACAATACAGAGAATATTGAGCAAGGCATAGTCTATATAGATCAAGGAGCAATCGCTACTGACGATACAGATGGAGATATAACCCTGAATATAATTACTGTAAATCCAGTGGACACTACCAAAGTAGGTACATACACTGTGACTTACAATGTTGCTGATAAAGTAGGAAACAGTGCGCTTGAGGTAGCTAGAGAGATAGTGGTAGTTACGCCTGAAGCAGTTATTCCACCAGAAGAGACAACATCTTCAACTACTCCTAAAACAGCAACTTCTACGAGTGAGTAGTATACAAGCTTTTCAAACAATATTTCTGTATAATACGTATGAACAACACGTAATAATATTTTTATGACAAAAACACGAGTAGCAATCAACGGATTTGGCAGGATAGGGCGAGCATTCCTAAAGCTTTCAGAGAACAACGACCAGTTTGAAGTCGTTGCAATTAATGACCTTGGCGACCTAGAGAACCTTGCATATCTCCTTAAGTACGATTCTGTATATGGAGCAAGTGGTTTTAATATTGAAACAAAAGGCGATGCTCTTGTGATAGGTGGGCGCGAGGTAACATTTTTGTCTGAACCAGACCCTAAAAAACTTCCATGGAAAGACATGGATATAGACATGGTGCTCGAGTCTACGGGAGTTTTCGCAAGTTATGAAAAGTCACGTGTACACCTTGATGCAGGAGCAAAACGCGTCGTTATTTCCGCACCTGTAAAAGATGCGCCTCCATCTGGTATTAACGGAGCTACAGTGCTTATGGGTATTAATGAAGACAAACTTCAGACATGCGATATTAGCTCTAATGCATCGTGTACAACAAATGCAGGTTCTCCGATCATACAAATTCTTAAAGAAGAAGTTGGGATTGAAAAAGCATTACTTAACACTGTACATGGATACACATCAACACAATCTATTGTCGATAGTCCAAACAAAAAAGATTTCAGAAAAGGTCGTGCAGCAGCACAGAATATTATTCCGTCGACAACAGGTGCTGCAATCGCAACAACTAAAGCAATAACTTCGCTTGATGGAAAGTTCGATGGCATAGCACTTCGTGTGCCAGTAGTAGCTGGCTCTATTGTTGACATTACCTTTATAGCCAAGAGAGACGTAACTGCAGAGGAGATTAACAACATACTTACAGAAGCATCAAAGAAAGATAGGTGGAAGGGTATATTTACAGTTACTAATGAACCTATCGTATCAACAGATATCTTAGAGAATACACACACTTCAATAGCAGACTTATCATTCACTCGTGTTGTTGGTGGCAATCTTGTAAAGGTTCTTTCTTGGTATGACAACGAAATAGGGTATACAAATGCACTTGTTATGCATATGGCTAAATCCGCATCATACTTATCTTAAATTATTTTTATATAGATATTCATGAAAATATACATAGCAACTGATCACGCAGGATTTGAATTAAAAAACAAACTAGTTCCGTTTATTGAAGGTCTTGGTCATGATGTTGTTGATTTTGGTGCTAGTGTATATGACGAAGATGATGACTATCCTGACTTCATCTCAAAAGTTTCCGCAGAGGTTTCAAAAGACGAAGACAGTAATCGCGGCATTGTATTGGGAGGCTCTGGACAAGGAGAAGCAATAGTTGCTAATCGTACACGTGGAGTTAGAGCGGTAGTGTATTACGGTGGAAATACAGAAATTGTTCGACTAGGAAGAAACCACAATAATGCAAACATTCTTTCTTTGGGGGCTCGATTTATATCAGATGAAGAAGCGCAGAGCGCAGTACGAATTTTTCTTGAGACTGCATTTTCAGGAGACGAAAGACATGTCCGTCGTATCAAAAAAATAATTTAAATCTTTATGGTCGAAATTATCCCTGCAATAATGCCAGATAATTATGATGACCTCCTCCTAAAAGCAGGTCGTGTTAAGGGTTTTGTTTCGTGCGCGCAGATAGATGTTATGGATGGAAAGTTCGTGCCATCTGTAAGTTGGCCATATGACAAACAAGGTAAAGAGCAGTTTAAAGAAATGGTAAAAGACGACAAGATGTTGCCGTTTTGGGAGGATATATCTTACGAGATAGATCTTATGGTTGAGCACCCAGAGGAGGTCATTTTAGATTGGGTGTCACTTGGAGCTCGCAGAATACTCGTACATATAGAGAGTGTAAATAATCCCAAAGAGATCATTTCTTTAATAGACGACATGTTATCTAACGAGAAAGATCTTGAAGGCAGGAGTCCAGTTGAGTTTGGTATAGCTATTGGCGCACAGACTTCGATAAATGTGATAGCTCCTTATATACATGATATAGAGGTTGTACAGCTGATGGGAATTAAAAAGATTGGATATCAAGGAGAAAAGTTTGATGAACATGTAATTGATAGAATAAAAGATTTGCAGAGAGAATACCCGCATCTTATAATAAGTATTGACGGAGGAGTAAATTTTGACAGCGCTCCTGAGTTAATTAAAGCAGGTGCCACCAGATTAGTTTCTGGTTCCACTATATTTAATAGTGAAGATATACAAGAGGCAATATATAAACTTAAACAAAAGTAGACTTAATTTTTAATACACAATGACAAGTATAGATGAAACAAAAGTATGTGAGTTAGACACAAAGGCAAATGAGATTCGCCAGACAATAATAGAGATGCTTTATGAGGCTGGATCAGGACACACTGCAGGCCCACTTGGTATGGCAGATATTTTTACTGCTTTTTACTTCCATATTCTTGACCACAAGCCAGATGACCCAACATGGGAAGATCGCGATCGTTTAATACTTTCAAATGGACACATAGTACCTGTGAGGTACGCTACCATGGCACACGCTGGGTACTTTTCTATTGAAGAAGTAAAGACTCTACGAAAGTTTGGTTCACGTATGCAAGGACACCCAGAGCTAGAAAAGATTCCCGCACTTGAAACAACGTCGGGACCACTAGGGTCAGGATTAGGGCAAGCAGCTGGAATAGCTTATGGCGCACGCATGGATCAGAAAAAGTTCAGAGTATATTGCTTATTATCTGATGCAGAGCATCAAGCTGGTAACTTATGGGAGTCAGCAATGTTTGCAGGAGTAAACAAACTCTCAAATATTACAGGAGTAATCGACAGAAACAATATCCAAATCAATGGCATGACAGAAGATGTGATGCCACTTGAGCCACTACGAGAGAAATATGAAGCATTTGGGTGGCATGTTATCGATGTAGATGGGCACAACATAGAGGCATTTGTAGATGCAGTAGAAGAGTCGAAAGCAATTTATGAAAAGCCAACCATGATTATTGCGCACACAATCCCAGGCAAGGGTATTGAAGGCATAGAGTTTGACTACACATGGCACGGCAAGCCACCTAAAGAGGGTGAAGCAGAAGAGTTTCTTAGGGAGTTACGTATACTTAAAGGAAAGATAAAATGTGGAGGTCATGATTAAAATATATGATTAATAAAGACGCGAAATTAGTAAAACAAATATTTGAAACAGAAACTCTTGAACAGGGCTCAACTCGTGATGGTTTTGGAAGTGGGGTAGTTGAAGCAGGTGAAACAGACGAAAATGTTGTGGTGCTCTGTGCTGACCTCGCAGAAAGTACTCGCTCACACTTGTTTAAAGAGAAATTTCCAGATAGGTATATTGAGATGGGTGTTGCAGAGCAAAATATGGCAACAATAGCATCAGGTCTCGCAAATTATGGCAAGATTCCATTTATTACAAGCTACGCAGCTTTTTCTCCGGGGCGAAACAACGAGCAAATACGCACAACAATTTCACTTAACAATGTACCAGTAAAAATATGCGGTATGCACGCAGGTGTTTCTGTTGGTCCAGACGGAGCTACACACCAACAGCTCGAGGACATGGCGCTTATGAGGGTTCAGCCAAACATGACGGTTGTGTACCCGTGTGATGTAGAAGAAGCACGTAAAGCAACAATAGTGGCAGCAAAGACAGGTAAGCCGATGTATCTTCGATTTTCACGTTCAAACACTCCAATATTTACCACAAAAGATTCACCATTTGAAATAGGGAAGGCAGAGTTGTTGTGGAAGGCAGAGAAACCACAAGCAACAATAATTGCATGTGGGCCGTTACTATACAAAGCACTTGTTGTAGCAAAAGAGCTCTCTGAAGAAGGAGTTAATCTTTTAGTATTAAATAACCACACTATTAAACCAATGGACACAAAAGCTGTGCTTCGGTGTGCAAAGGCAAGTGGCGCAGTAGTTACTGTAGAAGAACACCAAGTCGCTGGGGGTATGGGTTCTGCTGTAGCAGAGGTCTTAGCAAAAGAATATCCAGTGCCGATGGAATTTATTGGAGTACACGACAAGTTTGGACAATCTGGAGAACCAGAAGAATTAATTGAACACTATGGTATGGGAGTCTCTGCAATCAAAAAAGCTGTTTTAAAAGTTATAGAAAGGAAGAATTAAACAGCAAAACTAGTCTTGCTGTTTGAATGGCTTTACAGAGCCACGTATTATATAAATGCCCCAGACATGTGGGGCATTTAATTTATAATTTTGAGACCTCGTAGCCTTCTGGAGCATCTTTGAGATACTGCTCTAACTTTTCTTTTGTAACGAGGCCAGCTTGCGCGCCGATGTGTTGCACAACCTGCATAGAATTAATAGGTCCTCTAGTAAGTGCCTCGGGGAGCGTCATGCCGAGCGCAAGCATTGAAGTTACTGTTGAAGAAAAAGAATCTCCCGCTCCAGTTCTATCAGTTGGTGGAGCTGGGTCTGGATACATTGGCATTTGCCACGTATTGTTTCCGTCATATGCAAATGCTCCACGTGGTCCGTCTGTAATTATGACAGTTTTTGGACCAAGAGCGTGCATCTCCTTCATTAATTCTTTAATATCGTCCGAGTCATTTTTAAGTATAGATTGTGCTTCTTGTTTGTTACAGAAGAAAAGTGCAGTAACTTTGTAAATATCTTTCAAAGTCTCTGCACCAAGTTTAATTTGGAATGTTCCTGGTTGGAAAGCGAGGTTTACCTCAGGGTTATCTTTTATATATTGGGCAATCTCATGATGGTATGGAAGTGAGTTTTCTCCAACAGAAGAAAAGTACATCCATTTTGGTGGTACTTCAAATTTAGGAAGATTGTATTCATAGTCATGATGTTTGATTAGAATTGTACGCTCTGCATCATAAAGCAACACATAGTGGTAGTTGGATTTTTTCCCTTTTTCTACTGATACAAATTGAGTGTCAACACCTTCTTTTTTTAGTTGTTCAAGTATTTCTTCTCCATTTTTATCGTTCCCCAGATTAGTTACAATAGCTGATTTTAATCCAAGTCTGTGTGCTGAGACTGCTGCATTTGGACTATTTCCAACAGCTGGCACTACGGTAACTTTTTCGTATGGTAGTTTAGCTCCAAAGTCCATACATAATTTACAGTTATCCTTATCAACATCGCAATTAACACTGGCGTTCTTGAGTTGTATAAAAGCGTCAGTAACAATGTCACCAACAGCTACAAAATCTAATTGTTCCATATGCTTCATATAGTAGCATATTTGACTGATAGCTATGTTTCCTATATATTAGTTTTAATATTAAGTGCACAAATTTGGAGGTATAGTACAGTGGAACTGAAATCAAAAAGGCTCGACGAACTTAAAACAGGAGACGTCTTTATAATTCCTAACATAGAATATCAAGATGAAACCATTGTATATCAACATAATGGTTTTGGAGGAGATTCTTCAATGTGTGGAGTGGCTGAAAAATATTCTATTTTAAAAAGAGTACCTCTTGACGGGCTTTGTTGTGTGGCTCCAAATGCAAAAGATTTCAAAGAGACTTTAAAAGACCCCTCAACAATGGTTCATGTTCTTTACTTCAGCATTCCGCCTCATAGGCGGTAAGATAATATAAAGCCATTATAATAAGCGACGCCTACAGCGTCGCTTTTCTTTTTTTTAATATGCTACAATAGTTTTAATGAAATCACTACGAGAGTATGTAGCAGAAGCTGAGGTAAATAAGGTTGCAATTGGGCACTTTAATATTTCTGATACTGAGCAATTACATGCGATTTTTAATACAGCTAAAAAGCTTAATCTGCCCATTATAATAGGTACATCAGAAGGAGAGCGTGATTTCGTAGGGGTTAAACAAGCGGTAGCTCTTGTAAAAAGTCTTCGTGAGGAACACAACTACCCTATTTTCTTAAATGCAGACCACACTTATTCACTAGAGAGAGTGAAAGAAGTCGTAGACGCAGGGTATGATGCTGTTATTTTCGACGGCACCAAGCTCCCCTTTGAAGAAAATATTGCAGAAACTAAGAAAGCGGTCGAGTATGCACGGAGTGTCGATGCAAACATTATTGTAGAGGGAGAGATAGGGTACATTGGCACATCTTCAAAAGTACTTGATGAATTACCTAAGGGTGTTGATCCAGAAGGCGCTGTAACAACTGAAGAGGAGGTATCAAGGTATGTTAAAGAAACAGGAGTTGATTTAGCTGCACCTGCAGTAGGCAATCTGCATGGCATGCTTAAGGGAGGCAAAAATCCAATGTTAAACATAGAACAAATCGTTAAGTTAAGAAAAGCTGGTGGCGTACCAATAGTACTTCATGGAGGTTCCGGTATTTCTGACGAAGACTTTAGGTCTGCAATAGAGGCTGGAGTTTCGACCATACATATCAATACAGAAATCCGCATTGCATACCGAGAAGGAATAGAAGAAGCACTTAAAGAAAACCCTGATGAAATAGCACCATACAGGTTTATGAAAAAAGGGGCTGAGAATGTCGCTAAGGTAGTTGAGAAACGACTACGTCTATTCAATAATATTTAAATCAGGTTAATAATCTTTAAACCAAGTTAATAATCTATAAATAAGTTACGAATTGGGTAAGACTACATCTCATATAAAACCTTACGATATATCGTAAGAAATCAAAGAAAAAAATAACCAAAGAAAAAAATAACAGCAAAAACAAAACCTCACGATATATCGTAAGGTTTTGGAATTTACAATTCGTCAATAAACTTTTTAAAGGATTTTTTCTTGCCAGTGAAAGCTAGAGCGACAATAGATTCAAGAAGAGCATCTAAAGACCCTTCTTTGCTATTCTTCCAAACCCAATCTGTAGTGTGTTTGTATTTACCAAACTCAACAGCTAACGAGAAACGTTTAGCAGTTGAAGGACTTACTCCTAATAATTCACTTATTTTATATAAAGAAACTCCTTTTCTTATAAGAAGTAACATCCCAATACGTTTAGCAAGCATTATAGTTTCTGTTTCGGTTAATAATTCCTCAAGAACCAGAGCACGTTTTTTAGATCCAGTATCTCTAAGTAATGTGTAAAAATGTTTTTCTAGACCCTTCTTTATATCGGCATCGAGTTTCTTTTGTGAAATATGTGGCATATATAAACCTTACGATATATCGTAAGGTTTTGGAATAGTACAGATAGTCTAAGTTGTGTATAATTATTTAAATAAAGATAAAATATAATATAAAACTTATTATGAAAGTATACGTAACACGAGCTATTCCAGAAAGCGGAATTAATTTATTAAAGGAAGCTGGGCACGAGATTGTAGTCAGTGAGAAAGATGGCGTACTTACTAAAGAAGAGCTTATAGCGGAGCTAAAAAAAGCAGAGTACGATGCAGTTATACCGCTTCTAACAGACACTATTGATGCAGATATATTTGATGCAGTACCGAGTGCTAAAATTTTTGCTAATTACGCTGTCGGGTATAACAATATAGATGTAGAAGAAGCTAAGAAGCGTGGAGTTACAATCACAAACACCCCAGGCGTACTCACAAATACAGTAGCTGAGCACACTATTGCGCTTATGCTCTCTATTACGTCACGTATTGCAGAAGCAGATAGATTTACAAGAGCGGGCAAATACGATGGTTGGGCACCAATGCTTTTCTTAGGAACAGACCTTAAATATAAAACTCTTGGAATACTTGGAGCTGGGCGGATTGGACAGAGGGTCGCGCATATAGCGTCGCGCGGGCTTGGTATGAAGGTATGCTATTACGATATTAAACAAAACGAAAAGTTTGAAAAGGAGTACGATGCGCAGTTTAAATCAACAGTTGACGAAGTCCTCGAGGTAGCTGATGTTGTGACAACTCACGTTCCACTTCTTGATTCCACACGACACCTTATAAACAAAGAAAGTCTTTCTAAAATGAAGCCAACTGCGTACCTAGTAAACTCATCTCGCGGTCCTGTTATTGACGAGAGTGCGCTGGTAGAAGCGCTTAAGGGTGGTGTAATTAAGGGCGCAGCACTAGATGTATTTGAAGATGAGCCAGCTCTCGCTGACGGCTTACAGGAGCTCGATAACGTGGTTATCACTCCACACATAGCCTCAGCTACTGAAGGTACTCGTGGCAAAATGTCAGAAATAGCCGCCCAAAATATTATTAATTTCTTAGAAGGAAAAACTCCAGAAAACATAGTTGGATAATATCAATTTCTTTACTTGATTTTAAGGGCAAAGTCCGTATACTAGATACTCAATATGACAGAAACACTTCAAGTTAGAAAACGAGAGGGAAAAAAGTCCCTAAAGCAATTGCGAGGAGGCAGTGAAATGCCAGCAGTTTTTTATGGACCTAAGGAAGAAACCACATCAATCGCTATTAATAAAGACACATTTAATAAACTCTGGAGAGAAGCAGGAGAGTCAACAGTGATTGAACTTAAAGGAGATGGAATTGAAAACGAGGTCCTTATACACAAGGTTGATGTACATCCAGTTACTGGAGAGCCTAGACACGCTGACTTTTATGTTATGGAGAAAGGTAAGAAGGTTACCATTAAGGTTCCACTTGAATTCGTAGGAGTTTCTCCTGCTGTAAAAGAGCTTGGAGGAGTCTTGGTTAAAGTAATGCACGAAATTGAAATCGAGGTACTTCCAAAAGATTTACCACAGAATATTGAAGTAAGTATTGAATCACTAGAAAATTTTGAAAGTCACATACTAGCAAAAGATATTGCAATTCCAGAAAGCGCAGAATTGATTATAGATGGAGAAGAAACAGTTGCCCTTGTAAACGAAGCAAAGGAAGAAGAAGAGCCAGAAGTAGAAGCTTCAATTGACGACATAGAAGTAGAAGAGAAAGGTAAGAAAGAGGATGACGATTCCTCGGAAGGAATCGCGTCCAAAGACGTTAAACAAGAATCTACTGACGCCTAATCTAAATTAAAAAGAATAATCTCAATATAAAAATACTCCAGTATACTGGAGTATTTTTATATTGTTGAGTGGATAGTATGGTTAATAATTTTACAAAAGTTTTACCACTACGTATTTCGACAAATGTACTATATTGGTATAATAACTATTAATCATGACTTCTGCGCGCAAACCCACTAATATATATTATTTTGTATGGTTCATACTGTCATGCGTTTTTTTGTTAAGTACGTATGTGGCAACTACATCTGCTCAAGTTGCAGATCAGCAAGTAGAACAGCGCAAAGCAGAGCTTGAAGCAGAGCTCGCAGAAATCGAAAAAGAAATAGAGGGACAACAAGTGCTACTGGATGACAAACAAGAAGAAAGAGTTTCACTGGAGCGAGACGTAGCTATTTTAGATGCAAAGATAGATAAAGCTAAACTTTCCATCAGAGCACGTGATTTGGAAATTAGAGGTATCACTCAAAATATTTCAGGTAAGCAAAAAACAATAGGAACACTCAATGACAAATTACAGCGAGAGAAAGAGTCCCTTGCTCAATTAATTCGAAAGACAAATGAAATAGATGACTACTCACTTGCTGAGATAGTATTAGGGAACCAAGACTTTTCTGCTTTTTTCGAAGACCTTGATAATTTTGATGCTATAAAGGCTGGACTTTCTGAGTCTTTTAAAGAAATAGCAGCGACGAAAGACGATACATACACACAAAAGGAGGCATTAGAGACACGGCGCGCTTCAGAGCAGGAATTGCGTGGTATTCAAAACCTAGAGAAAAAGAAGATAGAAGTTCAAGAAAGGGAGCGACAGAAAATTCTTGATATAACAAAAGGTGAAGAGGCTGCATACCAAACGCTTATCACGGTTAGTTTAAAATCAGCTGCAGAGATAAAAGCAGAGCTCTTTACACTTCGTGGTTCAGCCCCAATACCATTTGCAGACGCTTATCAATATGCGCTCGATGCGTCACGTGCCACTGGAGTACGTCCAGCACTTATACTTGGTGTAATCGCTCAAGAGTCTAATTTAGGTGAAAATGTAGGGCAATGTCTCTTAACTAATAGTCCTAAAAAGGGAGATGGTAAGGGCGTAAACACAGGAAGGTTCTTTGATGGAGTGATGAAACCAAACCGTGATGTGGATCCATTTTTAGCTATTGTAACTGAGCTTGGTATTAATCCGTACGGACAAGTTGTATCGTGCCCCCCTTCATATGGTTATGGTGGAGCTATGGGGCCTGCGCAATTTATACCCTCTACGTGGGATTTATATAAAGTGCGTATCGCAAAGGCTGCTAAACAAAACCCTCCAAACCCATGGGATCCACGTACAGCATTTACAGCATCAGCGCTCTTAATGATGGACAACGGAGCAGATAAAGGTACCCGAGCATCAGAGAAGCTAGCCGCTCTAAGATACTTTGCTGGCTGGAAGAACGCACGAAATCCAAGATACGATTTTTATGGAGAGGGGGTTTTGGAGTTGGCTGATCATTATCAGGAACTCATAGACGTCCTAGAGAGCTAGAGCTTTCATAGTTGGTGAATTTCTTTGTCGTTTCATAAAAAATGTCATTCGTCGTACCCTAGGTACGCCTATTTCCATTTTTACCTCACTCCTCGAACTGTATTCAACTAATGAAAACTCTAGGTGGTTATTGTAGATATAAATTATAAAAAAACTTAACCCTGTTCGACTACGTCGGACATGGTTTAAATTATGGACGATTGTGGTCCATAAGTTCTTCAAGTGTATACCAAGCTGCGAAGCTCAAACACATTTGTACTGCTGTAAGGTGACTGCCGGTTTTTCTTAGTTTTGCTGGATCTTTTGCATACTCTTTAACGCCTTCACAAAGGTAATGAGCGTGTTTTAATAGTTCAAAGTCACTAAGGGCATAAAACGTCCTTTTAGGGTCCATACGCTCTTTTGGTACGTCGGCGGCACGAAGTCTTTTTTCGTACATCTTAATAACCGAAATAATTTTCTCAGGTGTCATGTCACGTACTCCATAAGGTTATTTGATTTCTGTTGTGAGTGTACTCGTCCATGTATAGTATTGCAAGCAGCTCATTTTTTTGGTATTCTGTGTGAACTATGAAAAAGGATATTCATCCAGAGAATTACAGACAAGTCATCTTCCACGACAACTCAAGTGGAGAGCAGTTTCTTATTGGTTCAACAGTTGATACATCAGAGACAGCTAAATGGACAGACGGTAAAGAATATCCAGTCTACAATGTAGAAATCTCAAGTGCATCACACCCATTTTATACAGGTAAAGAAAAGATGCTTGATACAGCAGGACGAGTAGAGAAGTTCAAGGCTCGAGAAGCAGCAGCAAAGAAAGCTAAAAAATAACTACGTAAAAGAAAGCCCTGCATGTGTTCATGATGGGGTTTTTCTTATTTTTGTACTAAAATTAAGTTATGGATAAAGAAACACTAAAAAACTACCGTGAAAACCACAAGACGGCTTTTCTGGTGGAACAATATGACAAGCTAGTAAAGCAAGAAGAAGAGACAAAAGAGATGTCAAAAGATCCTGAGGTTATGGAGTTAGCGACTGATGAGCTTAATGCAATAAAAGTGCAACAAGACGAGCTTGTTAAACAAATGGAGCTTATAACAAAATCAGATGAGGAAGAAGAGAAGTTTCCAAATGAATTAATTCTTGAGGTGCGTGCAGGGGCAGGAGGCGAAGAAGCCGCCATCTTTGCTGAACAATTGGCATTTATGTATGAGAGATATTCAGAGAAGCAGGGGTGGCAGTACAGGGTAATAAATGAATCAAAGAGCTCTCTTGGTGGATACAAAGAGGTGGTGGTTGAAATTCGCGGTAAAGATTCTTATAAAAAACTTAGACACGAGACAGGGGTGCATCGAGTACAACGTATCCCATCGACTGAAAAACAAGGTCGTATACACACCTCAACTGCTTCAGTAGCCATATTACCTATTCGTAAGAAGGCAAAAGTTGAACTTAATCCCGCTGACCTAGAAATTGAGTTTTCTCGTTCTGGTGGAGCGGGTGGGCAAAATGTGAATAAGGTCGAGACAGCTGTTAGGGTTATACATAAGCCCACTAGTATTGATGTCCGTAGCACATCAGAGAGAAGTCAACAGAAAAACCGCGAGCAAGCAATGAGTATACTACAAGCGAAATTACAACTCTTAGCAGAAGAAGAGCAAGCTCAGAAAATAGCAAAAGAGCGTAAAGAGCAAGTAAAAACAGCAGATCGCTCAGAAAAGATAAGGACGTATAACTTCTCGCAAGACCGTATAACCGACCACAGAATAAAGAAATCTTGGTCGAATATAGTTGGTGTTATGGGAGGTGAGCTTAATGACATAATTGAGTCATTTGACGATTATGATACCTCGCAAGGTATCATGTCCACAGACTAAGCAAAAATCGCGTCTGATATTTCGCAAAATATCATGTCCACAGACCGGAGACGTGTTAAAAGATACGTAAGACTATGATACTATACATATTGCGAAAGTACCCTTTATTTGCTAGACTCTTCAAGTATTAACTATGGAAGAAACAAAAACTAAAACAACAACAGGAGATATAATCGGTTCAATGTTTGAAGTTGGTGCTCATTTTGCGTACAGCAAATCCCGTCGACATCCGACGGTAAGTTCGTATATATTTGGGACAAAGGACAAGGTAGAGATTTTTGACCTAGAAAAGACAAAAGGTCTCCTTGATAATGCCCTAGAGTTTGTTGAGAAGCTTTCAAAAGAGGGTAAAACTGTACTATTTGTAGCTGGCAAGAACGAGGCTCGTAATATAATAAAAAGCACAGCTCTTTCTCTAGATATGCCTTATGTAACTGGACGATGGATTGGCGGGACTCTTACTAATTTCGAACAAATCAAAAAACAAATATTACGTCTTGAAGAATTAACCTCTGAAAAAGAAAAAGGCGAGCTAGCAAAGAAATACAATAAAAAGGAGTTAGTCATGCTTAATCGCGAAATGGAATCTCTAGAGAATATATTTGGCGGACTTATTTCAATGAAATCATTGCCGTCTGCACTTATTGTTATAGACACCAAGCGTGAATACATCGCAGTGGAAGAAGCAAAAAAGAAGGGGATACCAGTTATTGCATTAATGAACTCAGACTGCAGTCTCTTGAGTGCGGATTATCCAATTTTGGCAAACGACGCTTCAATGAAGAGCATTGTATTTTTTGTTAATCTAATCTCAGATACATACAAAAAGAATAAATTTGCTGGTAAGGCTGTTGATGACGATTCCTCGCAAGGAATCGCGTCCGAAGACGTTAAACAAAAGACCATAGAACTCAAGGAGTCAGGGAGTGTATCGAAATAGACCGTCTGATCACGTATTAATACATAAATATATAAACCATGGTAACAATGGACCAAATTAAAGAGCTGAGAGAACTGACTGGTATATCAGTTATGCAATGCAAGAAAGCTCTTGAGGAAGCTGATGGTGATATTGAAAAGGCTAAAGTTATACTCCGAAAGCAGAGTGGAGATATTGCAGCCAAGAAATCAAGTCGAAATCTCGGTTCAGGAGTTGTTGAGTCATATATTCACAGCACAAAGCAGGTTGGAGCTATTGTGGTTCTTTCTTGCGAGACTGATTTTGTTGCCAAAAACGAAGGTTTTGTACAACTAGCTAAAGATATAGCTATGCATATAACTGCTTCATATCCACAATTCATAAAGAAAGAAGATGTTACAGAAGGAGATACCAAAGCAGCTCGTGCAGTATTTCAAAAAGAGATTAAAGATCAGTCTGGAGACAAGCCAGAAGAAATGCAAGAAAAGATTTTACAAGGTAAGATGGATTCATTTTTGAAAGATAAAGTTTTACTTGATCAAAGTTATATAAAAGATCCAAGTCTTACTATTGGCAATCTTGTTGAGGCTGCTACTCAAAAATTTGGAGAGAATATAGTAATATCTAACTTTACACGACACTCAATATAGATTGGTGTTAGTGTAATATTATTATGATAAGTATAAGCGCATTTGTCATCTCATTATTTGGAATCATATCGCTTTTGTATTTTCGCTCATGGGAAATACGTCGTGGCGAGAGGTTCTTCAGTGACGAAAGAGAAAAGCTGGACGAAAAGGTGATTTCTTTTGGTGAGTATATAAACAAATTTTCCGTGATATTTGATCGCTCTATAATTCTTCGTATATATCACACCACTGCTCACTATTTTGCACTTATTGTTCTTGGTACAATAAAAATCATTGAGAGGAGAATGGTATATTTACTTGAACATATAAGAGGGAAGCGCGAAATAAAGAGAGGGGTTACTCAGTCAGAGTTTCTTAAGCGGGTTGCAGATCACAAGCAAAGCCTTGAAAAACCACCAGTAAATAAGGTAGAATAGGAAAACTTAAACATAAGTAAATAAGCCACCTTAGCTCAGTTGGTAGAGCAACTCACTTGTAATGAGTAGGTCGTGGGTTCGAATCCCTCAGGTGGCTCAGAGTGTTTTACGAGGAGGCACACTGAGAAGTGTGCCTGCGCACACTTCGTAGGGATTCGAAAAGCGGAGCCATGTCGCACGGAGCGTAGCGAGTACGACAGGCGAGCTTGGGCAGGAGGTCCTTAACGAGTGATAACGAGTTTAGAAACCTGTCGCCGAATCTGCCTCCAGGTGGCTCAGAGCAAAGCGATAGTGCAACCTGATGGATTCGAAAGGCGGAAGCCCGCGTGCCCCAAAGCACAGGAGAGCGCCGAGTCCAGGTCAGAGCACTTAGTATTATCAAGTCCGAAGGACGTAGAGAATACTATAGTGACTGTGACCGAATCCCTTATTAACTATTACTTCCAAATTTTTTAATACACACCATGTCACTTTATTTACCAGAGGATTTT
>VAPL010924226.1_pt1 | contig 37036 bp, 53 predicted proteins | sample 3395061 | NCBI WGS metagenome assembly VAPL01 (sample SAMN08290444, study PRJNA428436) | hydrothermal vent metagenome | isolation source: Deep-sea hydrothermal vent chimney 2 | place: Pacific Ocean: Juan De Fuca Ridge | depth 2182 m m | reverse complement strand
CCATTTGTTTTCCGTGCCAAAACGTATTTAATATCCACATCAAATCTCCTAAAATACTGCCTAACAATAAAATCAACGCAGACCGCTGGATAAGCCGTGCCTACATCTGCCACCGTGCGGCGGCGGGTTATTAAAAGCGTTATACATCAACAATTTTAGTATCTACGCCAGTTGTTTTATATGTAAACTCTTGCCACTTTTTAGCATCGTCGTTTTCAAATGGTTGTGCGTGGCTTTTATCTGTTTCTGAAACCCATGTTACAAAAACAGCACCTCTTATTTCGCACACGTAGAAACCGCTGTTAGTTTTTAATAATTTCATATCATTTCGTTCCTGTGTATAACAAATTATTCAAGTTGAGCGTTCATACGCCGTGGTTTCTAGTTGGCCTGTGCAGCGCCAACTTAATGCAACCGTTAGCTTCCAAGATCAAGCAGTTCTTTCAGCCTGTCTTTTTCAAATTGCTTACCGTCGACATATGCCCGTTCTTTTGCTGCTCGCAAAGAAGAATAAAACTCAGCTTGTATTGCTGCAATATCAATCTCTAGATCAGTTATTCTCTGGCTCATTTTCTCAATAGAGCATTGTTGCCAATCGCCGTCGGGTTTAGTGCGAAACATTAAAACCCCATTCATAATCTTTTCTTCGTAGTGCATATCAGCCTCCCAGCTAACAATAAAATCAACGCAGACCGCTGGATAAGCCGTGCCCACATCTGCCACCGTGCGGCGGCGGGTTATTAAAAGCGTTATATTTTTCCATGCTTTCTCAAAGCATTTTGCGCATCAATCGGATTTACTGGCAATCTCAACAGGTACGCTAACGACTCCTTGAAGATATGAGTTGACTGCACCCAATTATTACTCACGTAGTTACATATTACATAGCATCCATCATCAACGATAAGACAAGAGTTGCCTTTATTGAAAACCACGACTGCATTATTAGGAGGCTCTGGCTCATTAAATGCTTCGTTAAAACATTTATCTAGTAGAATTTTATTTTCTTTATCCATGATTAACTCCAAAATATAACAAATCGTTTAAGTTCGCCTTCGGCTCGGACTCCCGCTGGTCGCCGCTTAACTCAGCCGTTAGTGCTACCATAAGTCTTTGCTGAATAACTGCTCGTGGTGGTTACATTTAGTGATCTGACCTGTTTTTAGCGCAACTACTCGCGCTTCGTACCTGTTCAAAAAAGCTCCCTCATCATCATAAAATCCCTGCTCACCACGTATTGGTGTAGATAACTTTAAATCGTCTGCCATGTGCCTAATAACATCATGATGCCTGTTTGGTTTACTTAGTCCATGTATCGTATTGTTAAACTTTATTGCAACACCCACTATCATAATATTCTCCAGCACTAACAATTAGCTCCACCGGACAAATAAACGCGCCGGGCTTTCGTTGTAAAATTCATGCTCATTAGTGGCGTTTATTCGCCCGTGAGCGTGGTCGTTAAATTCTCTTGTGGCATCATCAATTAGTTCGCGCAGTTCGCGGATAGTTAAATCGTCAACAGTTTTTCCGGTATTGAAAATTTTACTAACAACTAGCTGCTGAAAATTGCCATTGCATTCGTCAATACTTACGCTGTTTATTTTATTGAGTACATCACACAATATGGCCAGCGGCGTTGGTGGTCGCGGCATAGCAATACGCTCAACTTGATTTGTTTCTGGCGGTGGTATCGGGCACGTATGGCCATCATCAAGACTTTGGTTGCAAACTTCACATTTTCCGTATATGTCAACCATTACGTGGCCGCCATTATTCTGAGCGCACTGTCCAGGCTAAGTGCGTTGTATGGCTGCAGGTAAGGCGGGCCCACTTTGGTTAGTAGCATGGTTGTCACTTTGTCTTCTACGCGATCAACGCCGTTCCAGTTTGGTATAAGTACTTTTGCTTCGAAGTATTCTTTTAACTGTTCGGCTAGTTTTTTATTATCGTTATCGATATTGCCGTATATGACGATCATGTGTTTCTTTCTCTTTGGTAATAGTAGTTCTGCATTGAAGTTTTTTTGTAGTAATTCAATGAAAGGATCTGTTGTCCAGGTTTCGATTAGCGCAGGCCTGCGTTCTTCTAATTTGTTGATGATGGTAAACAGCGTGTCTTTGTTGATTTTTCTCATGTTGAAATACTGCGTGCGATCGACAACTGAGTTGACCAGGGGCACTGGTTTAAACTCTGGTGATTTTTCTAGTGGGTAATTTGCCATTGTTATAGCCGCGTTTCGTCTTTAACGGTTTCTTGCCAGTCGTTACGACGGCTTTTTGTTAGCGGTTCGATCATGCGCCAGGTAATGTATGCAAGAAAAAAAACCGGCCATAATAATGTTGCGACAAACAATAATGATCTGTGCTTGTTTGTCGCATGGTGGAAATAAGGCCAGTACGTGCGTAGTTGTTGTGTATGTATGACTCCAAAGCCGATGTATAAAATAGCCGCTTCGATTATTAGAAGTGATTGCATTTTATTGGCCCTCTGTTTCGTTATACATTGCGATTAGGTCTGCAGGTACGCCGTACAGGTAGTCGCGGGTTAAAATTCTGTCTTTAATGAAACCAGCTGATTTTTTGCATGTTTTTCCCCAATCATCATCATCGAATGATTGAATGACTGCTTCTGGTGTTGTTTCAATCACTTCATTTTTTTGTTTGATGTCGAGGTATTCTCTGTCGATGCTGTAGTGGCCTTCGAGTTTGATGCCAACGTAATGAGCTAGTTTGCGCAGGTTGTTTCTTCTCATGGCATCGATGCCGGCGGTGCAGGTCATTAGTTCAAGGCCTGTTATGTCGACTTTTTGTTGCAGGGTTATATCGATACCGTGATCTGTAAAATCTTTGTCGAGTTCAAGATTTACGCTTCCGGCCGCACTGGTACAGCAATATGCGTCGCCTGGTGCGCCAGCTGCCATCCAAAGTATTACCTGGTATCTGGTTGCCTTATCTTCCAGGAGGTGAGCATCTATCTGCTTGCGCAGCCATTCGTCGAGGTATTGCTGTGTACGCTCGACACGTGCCCTTGCACGTGAATCATCCAGTGGGGTGTTGAGTACTTTTTCTGCAGCTTCGAGCTCTTCGACACTGATGCCTTTTTCTTCGGCTTTTTTTGCCAGCGCGTTTTTACGTTTGGTTTCTGCAGTTTTTAGTTTGCGTTGTTCGGCTTTTTCTATTTTGGTTATTGCTGCCTGTTGTTTTTTGTCATAGCAGGGTTCGTTTAGGCAGTAGAGGTTAATGCTATGTTCTGTTTTGATTATCTGGCATGTCTCACAGTTTTCACATTCTTTTCGCCAGGCAAATTTAGTGCTTTTGTAACGTTGAAAACCGTAGTCTTCATCCATTTCAAGCTTTCCTTGGCAAACGCTAAAATGTAGGTCGTCGTAGGCGTTTTCAATGGTATCTTGTAATCTTTTGGTGGTAGGGGTTTGTTTCTTGAGAAACGCTTCCATGTGTTCCGTTACTTTTTCTGATTTGAGTGCAGGCAACAGGTGTTTGCCATGTGCTGCAGATAACTTGCCGGCCTGTATTAGCTGTTGTGCCCATTCTGGCAGTTGTAGTAACCGGCGGATGTTGCTGATATGGCTGCGTTCGAATTTTCTGAATCCGTGTTTTTGTAATGTGTCGCCGATTTGTGTTGTTTTGATTTTATGTTTAGTTATCATCTGTTCGAAAAACGCAGCCATTTCAATTGGATTAAGACCTTCGCGTTGGAAGTTTTCGCTGACCTGGGTCATTAAGCGTTCCATTGGCTGGCCAGCTTCACGCAATAAGCATTTAACAGTTTTAAGTTTGGCAAGTTTTGATGCGCGCCAGCGACGTTCGCCAGCGTAGATGATATTTTTTCCTTTTTCATTGATGTAGTAAATAATTGGTTCGATGAGGTCATTTACTTTGATGTCTTCTGCCAGTTCCTGCAGAGCAGCTTCATCGAAGTACTTGCGTGGCTGGTCTGGATCCGGTTTTAACTCAGTAATCTTTAGATGTTGAATTACTTCTGTTTCTGCTTTTGCATTCATGATGTATTTGCCCTTTAGTTATTAATGCTGGCCTGTGGAACAGATCAGGAGGTATCCGTGCAGGTTCGCCAGCGTGTTGCCTGTATATACAACCCTTCCACCACTTAAGCGGTCCAATACGACCCCGCGCACGCAGCATTGCCGAACGGTGGCGCGGTGCTATGTGTTCCTGCCCTTTATTTGATTCTGTAAAGCGCTGCTTTTTCGATTACTATCCACGTTTTTATTGGTCTGCCGGTATAAGGGTCATACCTTGTGGCCAGCACGGTTATTACGCGCTGGCAACTGGTGTGTAGATCCAGTTGGTGGCGATCATTTGGATAGAGTTGTTTTAATGGTGTTTCGTTGTGCCAGAATTTGAAGCGGGGAATGTATTCGTCATTTACTTTGTCGTATGCAATGCCCATGCGTATTTCTGGTGCGATGGTGATTACTTTGCCTGGGTGCAGCGTTTCTGTGGTTTCCTGTTTCTTGGGAAACGCCAGTTGCATAAAGGGTTTGGTGCGATTTATTGGTATTATTTGTGCTGATGGCATGGCTTTGTTCCTTTTGTTATAATTAAATCATAGCAAGTGCTATTTATTATGTCAATAGCACCTGCTGTTATTTTAATGAGAGGAAAAATATAATTTATGTTTTCTAAGAAAGGTCGAAAAGCAGGATTATTGTGTCATCCATCTAGCAAATATCCTCCCTGTAAGAGTGTTGCGGTTGATGTAGATGGAGCTTTACTTATTGATGGTGCAGTTAATCAGCAAATTGCAGACTGGGTTTGCCAGAAAAAACAGGATGGTTTTTTTATGATTTTATGGTCAGCAAGAGGTAAAAAACATATAGAGATAAACAAAGGAGCAACTGCTATTGACATAATAAATAGCAGATGCTAGTCTATGTGCATGGAAATGAAGGCGTATTACGTAGATTTAAATCGCGAACAAAAAGAAGAGTTGGCAGAGAAGGTGAAGACTTCTGTTGCTTATTTAGGGCAAATAGCAAGTGGACATAGAAAAGCAGGGCTGGACATAGCCTTGCGAATTCAATGTGAGACTAAAGGGCAGGTGACAGTTGAGGACCTTGCCGGGCTATATTGTACTGCAACTAATGATCAACCATAAATTATCTTCCGTTAATTGGGCTAAAAATGAGTTTATCCGTTGGGGCGATCTTTCGCAGAAAGCTGGTCAATCCACTTCTGTAGCTCGGTGTGCACATATGGCGCATAGTCTTCCCGCATTAAGCCTGGAAGCACAGTTTGCGCCCGGCTTAGTTCCATCGCTATGTCGGCAGCCAGTTTGCTGTTGTGGTTGGCGAGTACGCCAAAAAGTATTTTTAGCCCGATGTGGTGTGTGTAAAGAGACGGTTTCAAAATCTTCTTTCGATATTTCAATCATTGGGTGATTCCTAATGTTATTTTCGTTTATTGGCATTTTCGATTTTAGCATTATGTGTCACTCAATTTTAGTTGTGGCGGTAACCGGGTTTTTAACCTTTAGTACTCTCTCTCGGTATCCGGTTGCTGCTGCTTGGTGAGTAGTAGTTAATCCCCGTACCAGTTTGGCTGGCGGGGATTTTTATTTAAACAAATAAGGGTGTCCGGGCATGTCCGTAAATTACTTACATGCCCGGACAAGGGTTTAATGATGAATCAGGACAACTTGTTTCACGAAGATATTTATGACGCGCTAAGTACAGTCATTGGTGCTCTCGGTGGGCGTATGGCTGTTGGTTTGATGTTGAAGCCAGAGCTTAAAGATGCGCCGGCTTCGGCTGAAGCTTGGGTGGGTGATTGTGTTAATCGTAATCGCCGGCAAAATTTCAAACCTCAGCAGTTAATTTTTTTGCTGGCAGAGGCGAGAAAAGTTAATTGTCATGCCCTTATGTGGTTTTTTGCTGATACCTGCGATTATCTGCGGCCAGAACCAGTTGAACCGGAAACAGAAATGGCAAGGCTTTCGCGTGAGGTGTTGCAGATGTCAAAAGAGCACATGGAGTTGATGCGGAAATATGAACGCATGGTAAAGCTTAAGCAACAGAGTAACGATTAATGGCTGAAGCTGTTTACCGTGATCCTACGTTTGATGCTGTGGTGCGTGCAGAGATAAGTGAGAAAAAAGGCTGCGGTGTCTGTGTTCGGCGTATAGAGATTATGGGTAACTGCCTGTGTGATTCAAATAAAAGATGGCCGCAATGCAGGCGCGAAAAAAAAGGTTTTGAATACGATGAGCGAATTTGATGGCTTATTACTGGAGCAAAGAAAAGCTAAAGCAATTAAAGCTGTATATGCAAGACGGCTTAAAACCAAATGAAATTGCAAAAGTAATGGGCGTGTCGTATAGCTCTGCTTATGCCCAGGTGCAAAAAATTAATATGATTAAACCAGATAACGGTAACGAAGACAAAAACAGGCACTGTTTAAAGTGCAGTAAGGAGTTTGTTTCCTCTGGATCAGGTAACAGACTTTGCCATGGTTGCAAAGTGAATAATGGTATTTATGCTGATGTAGGGTGTTGGTGATGCCGCTTCTCAATATTTCTCCGCAATCTTCATTGTTAGTTGAACAAGGTTTGTTAAAGCAGTCAATTTTTCGCGGTCACGTGTACGATATTAAACCGGGCAAGGTTTTATATTTGTTTTGTAGTGATAGGCGCTTACGAAGTACTCAGTGCGATTTTTCTGTTGATATTTTTATTGGCAGTAATAAAACGGTACTGTTAGGCAATCGGCTGCTGGCTGATGATGAAAAACACCAGTTTGCTCTGGATAATAATTTTATTTGTTTTAAAGATATGCTGAATTTTTATCACGAAAGAGGCGGGTTACCAGTTGATGGTGAGTTAATTAGGTGGTTGTAAACGATGGCTATATCTCGTATTAACATGGTTAAAGCCTATGTTCAATAAGTAATAAAAAACAGTGTGTGACTTCGGTCACATTGATAATAACAATAATAAAAGGTTTGTAATTTTGTCTTTTGACGGCTCAATTCAAAAAGCGCTGGAACAATTATCTGATTACGGTCTGATCATCGATGATGTTGTCACCGATGGTAAGTTGCGGCGGGTAAAAGTTGATGGCGATAAAGGCCAGAAAAAATCAGGCTGGTATGTGGCGCATGAATTTGCTTTAGATGATGGCCGGACGGTTGTTGTTGGTCGATATGGTAACTGGAAGCGTTCTGATGAAAAGCTTGCTTTTGAGGCTGATTATCAGTTAAGTGATAACGATAAAAAGGCTTTAAAAGAAAAACGTGATGCTGATTTAAAACGTGTTGAGGCAGAACGTAAGCGTGCGGCCGGGGATGCTGAAAAGCGTGCAAATGATTTATGGGATAAGTGTCGTGATACTGGCAATAATGATTATTTAAAACGCAAGGGTGTGCGTGGCTTTTTTATCGGCTATATGCGCGATTCGCTCTATATCCCGGTGCGAACAATCACTGGTAAGTTGGTCGGTCTTCAATTTATCTCGAAGGATGGCGATAAAAAGTTTTTAACGGGTACGGCCAAACACGGCGCATTTCATATTATCGGTGATCCTGATGATAGTGATAAGTTAATTATTGTCGAAGGCTATGCGACTGCTGCCAGTATTTATCAGGCAACAAAGATTCCATGTATTATCGCATTTGATGCTGGTAATTTATTGCCGGTAGCGGCAGCCTGGCGAAGGCGGAAACCTGATATTGAGATTGTTTTTGCCGTAGATGATGACTATTTGCAGCTTTGCAGAAAGTGTAAGCAGTTAACGACTGTTGAAACAGATATTTGTATGCGTTGTGGTGAACCGCATCTGCAAAAGAACGTTGGTGTTGTTACTGGTAAGTATGCGGCTAGTAAGGTTAACGGCAAAGTTGTTATCCCAAAATTTATACAGCAGCGGCCACTTGATAAAAAAGGTCTGACTGATTTTAATGATATGGATATTGAGCAGACTTTGAAAGCTGTTCGTGAATGTATTATTGACCAGATTGAAAATCCTGTCGAAGTGCTTTCTACCCCTGAAGAGGCTTCGCCGGAAGAAGATGATCTGTCGGAGCAGGGTCACGAAGAACCTGCTGATGCCTGGCTTAAACGTCGGTTAAAAAATAAAGACGGTAATACAACGCCTGTTCTGGCAAACATATATTTATTTTTATCGAATATGCAGGAATGGCAAGGGGTGATTGCTTACGATGAATTTGCAGGCCGGGTTGTGTGTTTAAAGCAGCCACCCTTTGGTGGTACAGGTAATAGGCCATGGACTGATAACGATGATCGTAGAACAACGGTTTGGGTTTCTACACGTTGTGGTTTTACGCCAAAAGATACGGAGGTTTTAAAAGCAATTGAGTTGGTTGCTGAAGATAATTCTTTCCATGAAGTGCGTGATTATTTGGACGGGTTAACTTGGGATGGTAATCCGCGTGTTGAAACATGGTTAATTGATTATCTGGGTGCATTGTCTGTAATTTCTAAAGATGCTGATGAGACTGAATATGATAGGCGCGAAAAATTAGAACAATATTTGCGCGCCGCAGGCTCTAAATGGCTGGTGAGCGCTATTGCTAGAATAATGCAACCAGGCTGTAAGGCCGACCATGTATTAATACTTGAGGGTCTACAGGGTAAAGGTAAGTCGACAACGTTTGATATTTTGGCGGGCAACTGGTTTTGTGACACGCTGTTTAATATTGGCGATAAAGATGCGCTGCAGATGCTAGGTGGCAAGTGGATTGTTGAACTAGCCGAACTGGATGGTTTTAATAAATCTGAAAGTTCTAAGTCGAAAGGTTTTTTCAGCACCAGGATTGATACGTACCGGCCGCCGTATGGCCGGCGCACTATGGATTTCCCTCGGCAATGTATTTTTGGCGGAACTACCAACGAACATGAATATTTGCGTGATGATGTTAATCGTCGTTACTGGCCGGTTGATTGTAAGTATATTGAGTTTGAGCAATTAAAGCTTGATCGTGATCAGATATGGGCTGAAGCGTTGCAGATGTATAACGATGGTGTGAAGTGGTGGCCATTAGCTGATGAAGTTGAGCTGTTTACCATTGAACAGAATAAACGACAGATTAATGATCCGTGGTTTGATGAAATTGAGATATGGCTTGGTCAGCCTGAGAAGCAAGATACACCGATGGGTAAGTATGAAATTACTATAAACGGGGTACTTACCCAGTGTTTAGGTCAGCATGTTGGTGCGGCTGGTGAGCGTCATGAAAGGATTCGAATAGGTAAGATTTTATATAGATTGGGCTGGGTCAAACGGCAAAGGTCTAAAGGCCAAGATCGTTATTACTATGTTAGGGGGCGGGCACATGATTAGTTGTATAGGTTCAATAGGTTGTCTATGCGTTCAGCAACTTGTTGATATAAAAGAGATATACCTATTAAACCTATTGAACCTATAGGAATTAAAGCCCCGTACGTACGCGCACACGCGCACGCAGGTACGGGGGTGTTTATCAATAGGTTTGATAGGTTTAATAGGTATATGTTTTAAATTTCAAAAACTTACCAAACCTATAGGGCAAAATCGTATAGGTTTGAGAATAATAAGAAAGGTAAATTATGATTGAATGGGTTAATACAGAGTTGGAAGCATGGGGATCGTTTATGCAAGGCGGTGCTGTGCAGCTTGGTTTCTCGCGAGAGTCTTTAGAATACAGAATGATGACTTATGGCCCTGATAGTTTGATAAAGGATTGTAAAGCATCTAATGCGCCTGATCCGTACCTTCCAGACAACGTGGCTAGAGCTGAATTTATTTTGCGCGATAGGTTTATTATTCCACGTGAATTACGTTTGATGGCGATTGAGGTTTATATAAGGCAAGGTTGTACGCGTAATGATCAGGCCTCTGCTGTCTCTCGTAAGCTTGGTGTGCCAGTATCACGACGAAAACTAATAGACATGCTTGATTTCTTACACCATCGATATGAAGCTCATGTAAATGCTATTGAGCGATATGCAAAAAAAGATTGGGTTTTAATGAAATAATACGTTGACAGTGTGCCCCCAAAAAGTGTATAAATATGCCTAAGTTGAGCGAGTTGTCACTTAGCTCTAACAAATTAATAAGAAGCCCGGTACTTACCGGGCTTTTTTTGTGGGTGTTTGTATGGCTGGATTTGAACTAAATATTCAGCACAACATCAAGCAAGTAACGAAGCAGCTGAATAATATACAGCGTAAGGCAATACCACGGGTTACTGTTCGTAGTTTGAATAAGACTGGTGTTACGGTTAACAAGGAAGCGGTCAAACGAGTTCGTGCTGAGACAAAGCTTCCCGCTAAACGTATCAAAGCTAAGTTAAATATAAAGCGTGCCAGGCGTGGACAGTTTCAATGGACACTTATCGGATTGCGCGGTACTACAAATATCATTGAATGGGTGCCAGCCTCGAAGAGGCAGGTCGGTGCATATCGTAAGAAGCTGGGTGTTCGATCACGGGCATGGGGTAAGACGAAAACTTATCCAGGTACATTCATTGCTGGTGGTAAGAACAGTGGTAAGTTATTAGTTTACGTTCGTGATCCAAACAAGCCTAGTGGCATCAAAGCTGTGCAGGGTCCAAACGTAAGGCAGGCATTTAGTCGCGCACTAACTGGGTTGCAGTCAGTAGCCAATAGAAGGTTCACTCAGGTCTTTGAGCATGAGCTAGCCTTCGAATTAAGTAAGTTTAAATAATCCGATCATCATCATCAAATAACGCGGGTCCTTCTGGGGGGGTTAGCCATTACGGGTTCGTAGCTCGCGTTTTTTTTGCAGAAACGAGCTGCTATGGGGGGTTATGGTTGGTGGGTAGCTGTCTGGTATTTGATGTTTGGTGGTTCTGTTAATTTATGGATACGTTTCTTGAGAAACACTGATGGTTAATTCTGAATTCCCTTGTCTTGATAAAAAAGCAACGCAGTCTGCTTTCGCTAGATTGGTTGGGGTGTCGCAGCCGGCCATAAAAAAACACGTAGGTAAAACATTAAGGCCTGGCGAATCATTGTTGCAGTGGGTAAAAACTTACTGTGAAGATCTTCGAAAGGGTGCTGCTGGCCGTGGCGGTAATGACCAGGCATCTTTAACCAGGGCGCGCATTGAATCTGAGCAGGTAAAGTCAGCTAATGGCTTGATTGACTACCATGTAAAAATTGGCGTGTTGGTTCAGGCTTCTGAAGCTGAATCTGTTTTGGTCGAGTGGGCAGATTTCACCTGCCGTGAAAATGATAATTGCATTAAAGCATTGGTGCATGAGCTTGAGACTAAATTTGAAATAAGCATTGATGATGACCTGGTAAATAAATTTGTTAACCCTTCAAGCGCCCGAATTAGCAGCTACGCAGAAAAACTTGGCAAGCGTATTACTGTCAGCGGGGAAGATATTCCTACCAGTTGAGAACATTCCGACAGTACAGTGGATGAGTGAAGAATTTCATCTACCGGATGAAGCTGGTGACATCACCGGTCTGTACAATTTTGAGTATGTTCCTTATTTTTACGGCATAGCTGCAGCTGTTGATGATTCGAATATTCCGCTGATCGCATTGATGAAGGCCGCACAGATTGGCTGGACTTATTTTCTGGTCGGCTGTTTTGGCAAGCGTATCGATGTTGATCCGTGCAACATGATTGGTATGTTTGCAAAGGATGGTGATGCGCGTCAGTTCGGCGATGAGAAGCTGGTGCCAGCAATTGATGCTACACCGGCACTACGTAAGAAAGTTGATACCAGCAGTTCACGTACTGCTGGTAATCGTGCAACGTTTAAAAAATTCAATCGTGGATTTTTAAAGCTTGTCGGATCAAATTCACCAGGCTCTGTTAAGTCGACATCATCTGTTGGCTTTGCTGTTGTTGAAGAACCGGACGATGCAAGTGATAACGTAAAACAGCAGGGCGATGCTATATCCCTGCTGAAAGAACGGCTGAAGCGTAAAAAAAACAGTAAGTTTATGATTGGTGGCACGCCTTCACTCAAAGGCTTGTCAGCAATTGAAGAAGAGATTGATTTATCCGATGCACGTGTGCTGCCTGTTGAATGCCACGACTGCGGTGAATCGCATGTGCTTAACTTCGATAATGTTAGTTGGATTGAAATCGATGCGTCTGAAACAGAGCATAAAATCTTCGGTCGCGCAGATGCAGATAGCGCTTTATATGCTTGCCCACATTGCGGCATTACGTGGGATGACTATCAGCGTAAGAAAAATATTCGCGATACTGTTTATCGTGCATTGGATGCTGGCAATGAGAATGGCGGCTGGGTGGCCACAAAAGAATTTCATGGCGTTGCCGGTTTTACCGAACTAAATGAACTTTATGTTTGTATGCCTGGTGGCTCACTTGCTGAGTTAGTACGTGACAAACTAAAAGCTGATTATGCTCTGGCCAATGGTGATGAATCTAAAATCATCGTATTTACTAACTCAAAGCTAGGAAAGCCATATGAATATAAAGATGACCAGGCTGATGCTGATGAACTGCGCGAAGTAGCACAGGACTATCAAGAAAACACAATACCGCATGGCGGATTGATATTAACTGTTGGTATCGATATTCAGCATGATCGCCTTGCAGTTATTATTCGTGCGCATGGCCGCGATGAAAAGTGGCTATTGTATTTTGGTGAGCTCTACGCAGAAAATAGTTGTACAGATAAAAATGACCCTGTATGGGCTGCGCTGGATCAGTTGGTTTTCGCTAAGTTTGAAAGTGTTGATGGTTGGCTGACAGAAGTTAGCGCAATAACAATCGATACATCTGACGGCCAAACATCTGATGCGGCTTATCACTGGGTTAGGTCGCGCAGTAAAAAATACAGCCGAATATTAATCATGGCGGGCAAGGGATCCTCGGCACAGCAGGATCCTGAAATATTCAGCACACCGAATAGACGGTCAATTGACCACAGGAATCCGAAGAAACAAACAAAGGCAGATCGTCACGGCGTAAAGGTTTACCTGGTTGGTACTAACAAAGCTAAAGACTTTGTATCTGGCCAGTTAAAACTTGAGGCACAGGGATATGGCCGCTTCCATTTTTATAAAGATGTACGTGATGATTATTTTGACCAGGTTACTTCAGAAGTAAAAGCACCGCATCGTACTATACGCAATCGCAAGATCTGGCAGAAAAAATCTGGCGTCCGAAATGAAGGCCTGGACTGTGAGGTTTACGCAGAACATGCGGCCCGTGCCAAACGTGTCCACCTGATGACTCCTGATCAGTGGACGGCTATTGAACTGCGTTTAAAACAATCTGATCTATTTGAAAAGCAGGAAGAAGAAAAAACAACACAAACAGACCAGCATCAATCTGACGATGGTGGCTTTATAAAGACTGGCGGCGGCGACTGGTTCGCTCAATGAGTAAAAGTAAATGAGTACAGCAACTGACATGCTTGACCTGTATATCTCGGCAGAAAAAGACGTGCTTTCAGGAAAAGAATTTACGTTAAACGGCCGTGGGCTGAAACGTGAAAATCTTGCTGAAATTCGCGCTGGCCGTGACGAGTGGCAGGCAAAAGTTAACGCTGAGTCTGCCGGCACAAAAGGTGGCAGCAGTTTGTATAGCCTAGCGGACTTTCGATAATGAAAATAGTTGAAAACACTATTGCATTGATTTCGCCAGAGTGGGCCTTTCTGCGCGCACAGTACCGTAACGCACTTGCTGCTTATGAGGGCGCAAAGCCATCGCGTTTACGCAAAGACCGCCTGGACAATAGCAGTGGCGATGCCATTGTTGGCGCTAGTGGTGCTGCGTTGCGTGGCTATGCTCGCAATCTGGAACAGAACTATGATGTAGCCCAGCGCATTTTAGACGTCATGGTACAAAAGATTATAGGCGCTGAAGGCGTCAGTGTTGAGCCGCTTGTTCGCGGAAAGGATGGCAATCTACATAAGAAATTTATTGGCGATTTATTGCTACTGTGGAACGAGTGGAAAATTCGGCCGGAAGTCACTGGCGAATTAAACTACGGCGCTATGCAGCGGTTATCATGCCGTAGCTGGCTGCGTGACGGTGAAATGCTGGCGCAACAGTTGCTGGGAAGAGTGCCAGGGTTACAGCATGGCACCGTGGTTCCGTTTTCGTTGGAACTTATAGAAAGCGATTTATTGCCTTTTGACTATGACGACGAAAGCAAGGGAATAACGCAGGGTGTTGAACGTAACGCCTGGGGGCAACCGGTTGGCTACCACCTTTATAAAACGCATCCTGGTGACGCAACGTACCGCGTAAACCTGAAAACAAAACGTGTTTCTGCTGATCGAATTCTGCACTTAAAAAACACAAAGCGCGTGCGTCAGGCGCGAGGTGTTTCTGTGCTGGCATCGATTATTCGTCGCATTGAAGATCTGAAAGATTACGAAGAAAGCGAACGTATCGCGGCACGAGTCGATGCTGCGCTCACCGCCTATATTAAAAAAGGCGTGCCAGAAGATTACACCGCGCCGGATGGAACCGCCACTGATCGCAGCTTTAGCATGAAGCCTGGGATGGTCTTTGACGGTTTAAAGAAAGGTGAAGATGTTGGCACCATACAAAGCAATCGCCCGTCTACATTGCTTGGGCCCTTCCATGAATTTATGTTCCGCATGGCATCGGTCGCTTCTGGCGCGTCATACAGCAGCGTAAGCGGAAATTATAACGGCAGCTACAGTGCGCAACGGCAAGAGCTTGTCGAGAGTTATGGCGGTTATGCTGTATTAACCGCTGATTTTGTCAATCAGTTTAGCTTGCCAAACTGGAAATCGTTTATTGATATGGCAATATTATCTGGTCAGATAGACGTACCGAATGATGTCGACACGCGAACCTTATACATGGCTGGCTTCTTTGGGCCATCAATGCCGTGGATAGATCCTGTCAAGGAAGCTAATGGCTACAAGATTATGGAACGCAGCGGCTATAAATCTGCACAGGAAATCATCCGTAAACTTGGCGGCAATCCGCAAGACACGATGGATCAGATTAAAGACTGGCGTGATGCTGCCGATGAAAAGAAACTTGTTTTTGATAGCAACCCAAAATATGACAAGGTGCCTGAACTGGCAACTTTCAGCAGTGCTTCTGCTGCACCACCAGCAGAACCAGCGCCAACAGAATAAATAAAATTGTATTGCATACCAAATAGCCCGCAAATGCGGGCTTTTTTATTGCCAGAAAATGAGGGCAGAATGAAAAATAAAAAATCTAAAAATAAAAACATATTGATGAAGTCTGGTGCCTATGAAATGCGCGCCATGGGCGATAACGTAACCGAGCTTTTAATTTATGGTGATATTGGTGACAGCTGGTGGGATGACAGCGTAACAGCCAAAGAAGTTGTTGAGCAATTGCAGGCCGTCGACAGCGAAGAAATTTTAGTGCGCATTAATTCATACGGTGGTTCGGTGACTGATGGCCTGGCAATTTACAATGCACTTAAACGTCATAATGCGCTGGTGACTGTTGCAGTTGAAGGCGTAGCTGTTTCAATTGCATCACTCATTGCAATGAGTGCGGACACTATCGAAATTAGTGCAAACGCTTTATTTATGGTTCACGCACCATGGGGTTCGACCAGCGGAAACAGCAAGGATATGCGCGATTTTGCAGATGTGCTTGATAAATATGCCGAATCTATGGCAAGTAGTTACATGGCTAAAAGCGGTAAATCCCGTGACGATATTTTAGCGCTGCTTACCGATGGCGAAGACCATTGGTATAGCGCGCAGGAAGCTGTTGATGAAGGCTTTGCCGATGTATTAACAGATGAGCTCGAAATTGCTGCGTCAGGTTTCGACCTGTCGCGTTTTAAGCAAATCCCCGCAGCAGCCGCTGCACTTAACAAGCCAACCCCCGCGCCACAAGTTGTTAAGAAGCAACCGGCACCGGTAGCGGCTAAACCACAAACTACAGAGGAACCTCTGATGACTGAAGAAGAAAAGAAAGCTGCAGCGGCCAAAGCTGAAAACAAGCTAAAAGCACAAGCTGCTAAAGAAGCACTGGCGGCAGAAGACCAACGCAAGTCTGGTGTTCGCGCTGCATTTAAACCTTTTATCGCAAAAGACGGCATGCAGGTATTGTGTGACTCCTGTATTGATGATTCTGCAGTGTCTGCAGAAGATGCTAACCAGAAGATTCTGGCGCACCTCGGCAAAGATGCAGCATCACTGGGCAGCAATGCACACATCGAAGATGGCTGTGATGAAAAAGATAAATTCATGAAAGGTGCGGCCGCATCAATTTGCGCGCGCTCAAACCTCGGCAAAGATGATGGTGCAAACCAGTATCGCGGCTATTCTCTAATGGAAATCGCCCGTGCGTCACTGGCGATGAATGGTGTTGATTCAACCCGCATGGGCAAGCTTGATATGGTTGCCGCCGCGTTCACACACAGTACCGGTGACTTTGCTAACCTGCTGGCCGGAACAGCCAATAAAGCGATGCTTCGCGGTTATGAAGAAGCGGAAGAAACATTCCAGTCATGGACCACACCAGGCGAACTCCCGGACTTTAAGGCCGGTTCACGTGTTGGCCTGAATGATTTTGCTTCACTAAGTGAAGTGAAGGCCGGCGCAGAATATAAATACATTACTGTTGGCGAGCGTTCTGAAAGCATCGTGCTCGCAACGTATGGTGAGCTGTTCGGCATTAACCGTCAGGCGATCATCAACGATGATCTTGGTGCATTTACCCGTATTCCACAGAAGATGGGTTCTGCAGCTGTTCGTACAATCGGTGACCTGGTTTATGCGGTCTTAACCAGTAACCCGAACATGTCTGATGGTGTTGCACTTTTCCATGCCGACCACAATAACTTGATTACACCGGCAACCAGCATTTTCACTGCTTCTGTTGACGCTATGCGAGTAGCAATGGCGAAGCAAAAAGCGGGTGGTAAGTCGCTTAATATTCGCCTGGGCAATATCATTGTTCCTGTCGCGCTGGAAGGTACGGCCAAGGTTGTTCGTGAGTCACAGTATGAAGTTGGTAGCACATCATCAACCAAAGCGAACACTACACCGAACAGCGTTGCTGGAACGTTCGAAGTTATTTCTGATGCACGCCTGGATGATTCCAGCGCAACCGCATGGTATGGCGCTGCTAATTCTGGTATGCACGACACCATTGAGGTCGCTTATCTTGACGGTAACCAATCTCCAACGCTTGAACAGCAAAACGGCTGGGATATTGATGGCGTTGAGTTCAAGGTACGCATGGATGCAGGCGTGTCTCCACTTGACTATCGCACAATGACCAAAAACGCTGGCGCATAACCAGTAACTTAATAACCGGGCCGAAATTTGCGCCCGGTTATTTTTTTTAAAAATTTAAGAGGATTTTCAAAATGAAAACTTTTGTTCAAAAAGGTGATGTGATTGATCACATTGCCAGCAGTGCCATTTCCAGCGGTGACGTTGTTGTTATTGGTCCACTGGTTGGCATGGCGGCTGATGATATTGCTAATGGTGCAACCGGCCCTGTGATCATCGAAGGTGTTGTTGATATGTCTAAAAACACATCTACCGCTATGGCGGTTGGTACAACACCTTACTGGGATGTTTCTGCAACTGAACTGGCAGCTGGTACACCAGCGTCTGGTGACGTTGATGGCGCACTGGTGGTAGTAGAAGCGGCAGCGACTGCTGATGCAACGGTGAAAGTCAAACTGACACCAAACGGTTCTGCAACTATTACATAGTAGTAAAAAAAAGGATAGCGCCTCCCATTGGGCGTAAGACTCTAACAAGGAAGTATTTTATTTGAACAGCCCCGGTTTCGGGGCTGTTCTTTTTTTGATGTGTTTTTCAAATCTGTTTCTTAAGAGGCAGATTTGAAAAATATATTTTTATTATTTGGATGCCGATATGCCAGACACTTTTTTAACAGATATGGCAGTTATTGATGATGCGATATTAGATGCACTTGGTGAAACTGTAGCCGTTAAAGATAACCTGGGCGCGTCGGTTGGTAATGTTGTTGGTGTGTTTGAGCGCCAATATTTTGAGGTGTTAGACATGCAGGGCTATTACCCGACTTTCACTTATCAAGACGCTGATTTAACAATTGAGCAGGATTATGAGATCACGCATTCAGGTCAGGCATATAACGTGCGCTATCCACAACCTGATGGCACTGGTATGTCATTACTAATTTTAAGTAAAAAATAATGGCTAATCATAAAGCAGAGCAAATACTGGCCGCGTTTCAGCAGATATTGAAAGATTCTGCAACGGTTGATGTGCTAGATGCCAGCATCGTGCGTGATCGTGTCGACCCTGCAGGCGTGTGGCCAGACATAAGCATAAACATGGGTGCAGACGATGTAGTCGAAGGCTCTGATGACAACATGGCATTTATGGAAAGCTGGCTAAATGTTGACGTTAAATTGTCTGTTAAAAATAGCACTGGCTTATCAACCGAATTAAACAGCCTGCGTAAAAAAATACACATTGCCATTTATGCTGATGTGCAACTTGGGCTTTCTGCTTTTGTGATGAAGGGAAAATACACCGGCGCTAGTGCAATAGGCGTAAGTGGTGTTAGTGAAAAAGAATCGGCAGAGCAAATAATTAACTATCAATTTAGATATAGAACCGCAATAACAGATCCGTCTGCATAGGTAAAAAAATGAGCGTAAATAACAAACAAGATAATGCACGCAAAAACGCAAAACGTGCATCGATGCGGGTACGTAGTGGTGGCGTTGAATATGTCGATGCGACACCGGGTGACGCGGTAAAGAAAACACCAGCGGTTAATAATAAAAACGATAACGAAAAAGGTAAAGAATAATGCTAATTTCACGACAGGTAATTACCGCAAAAATCGAAAGCACCTACAACACTGATGCCGTTCCAGCAGCAACTGATGCCATTCTAGTTGAAAATTTAACCAGTTACGCCAGTGAAGGTTTGCGCATGGTCGAGCGCCCTGCAATTCGTTCTAATATATCACCGTTGCAATCTATTTATGCGGGCCGGTTGGCAACCGTTTCGTTTGATGCAGAAGTTAAAGGCAGTGGTGCTGCTGGTACCGCGCCTGAGCTTGATGCAATGTATCGCGCATGCTCATTAGGCAGCACAGTGTCTGCTGGCGTGTCGGTGACTTACAACCCTGTTTCAAGCAGTCAGGAAAGTGTCAGCATTTACACTTACCTTGATGGCATTCTCACAAAGCTGACGGGTTGCCGTGGCAACGTTTCACACAACCTTGAAACCGGCGGCAAGATCATGGCATCGTTTACCATGACGGGGCACGTATCAAATCCAACCGATACCACCATTGTTACCCCAACGTATGACAGCACGGTGCCAGCACCGCTTATCAACGTACCGTTTGCGGTCGGCAGCTATAGCGCCATTATAAATGCACTTAGCTTTGACCTGGGATCAACGCTTTCGACACCACCTGATATTTCAGCAGCCGATGGCTATGGTGAAGTGCGGGTAACGTCTTTTGCACCGACAGGCAGTTTTGACCCTGAAGTTGTTACGGTAGCAACCGAAGATTTCTTTAGTGATTTTACTGCTGGTACCACAAAAGCAATTACCACCGGTGTTATCGGATCAACTGCGGGTAATCGTGTGCAGTTCGATATTCCAAAAGCATTTTACAGTGACATTAGCCTGGCAGATCGTGATGGCGTGGCCAGCTACGAAGTGCCGTTTGGTTTGGTCGATAGTTCTGGCGATGATTTTGTCTCGCTAATTTTTACATAGGAAATAACATGACAATAACAGCAGTAAGAGGTCTTGTGTCTGAGCAGTACACGCCAGAGCAAGCGGGTGATAAAGAAAATAAAACATCGTTTGAAATTAAACCGTTAAATGGGTTGGTTGCGCTTGAAGTTTTGGCCGATGGAAAAACTGATGCCGATGGCACTTTTCGAGTAACCGGGCAGGCATTGCAAAAAGCGCTTAAGCATGGCCTTGTTGGTTGGAAAAACTTTACTGACGAAGTAGGCAACGACATAAAATTTAGCATTACAAATTTTCATCGTGTTCCCGCTATGGTACTAAATGATATTGCATCAGAAATTATTAACCGATCACAACTTTCTGGTGACGAAGTAAAAAACTCCTAATCGCGCTAGAAGTTCGCGAGAACTCACAAAATTTTAATTGCAGCACTTGCAAATATGAGCATCACTGCGATGAACTTTGCGAGTGGCCAAAATCAGTTGGCGCGGCTGGTTACCCTTTAATAGAAATAAATCGTGGCGGTTTTGAGCTTAAGAGCAATATTTGCTTGTTACCGATGGTAACTGAGCGCACAAACAATTTTTTCAAGCTTCACAAACATTACCAGAACGGGCATTTATTGCTTAGTGCTGGCCTGTATGAGCAACCGGCTGTCTACCTTGAAGCCATGAATATCATCAATGGTTAAATAAAATATTGAATCATGGCCGAAACTAAAATAGTAATTAAAGCAAACGACAAAACCAAAAAAGCGTTTGCGTCTGTTAATAAAGGTTTAGGAGGTCTGCGCGCAGGTGTTAACAGCACGCAGCTAAAAGTTGGCTTGCTTGCGGGTGTTGCAGGGTTTGGTGCGTTGATTCGTAGCAGCTCTAAAACGGCTGATGAGCTAGCAAAGGTTGCCGATAAACTTGGCGTTTCGACTGAAGCACTTGCGGGTTTACAAAATGCAGCTGAAATTACCGGCGTTTCTCAAGAAACATTAAACAAAGCGCTAACAAAACAAGCCGTTGCTGTTTCTGATTATAGCAATGGCATTGGCTTGGCAAAACGCGAGTTTGAACAACTTGGTTTTGCTCAAAACGATTTAATGAAGTTGTCAGTAGACGAGCAGTTTATTGCTATTTCTGAAGCATTAAAAGGTGTAGAAAATTCAACTGAGCGGGTAAATATTGCTTATAAAATTTACGGTGGTCGGGCAACTGATCTGCTTAATACATTGGATTTAGGCGAAGAAGGTTTGCGAAAATTCCGTGAAGAATCAGAACTGCTTGGCACGTCATTAAGCCGCATTGATTCTGCAAAAATTGAAGCGTCAAATGATGCTTTTGCCAGAATAGGACAGGCATTTAAAGGCTTTGGTTTGCAGATAACAGCAAAGCTTGCGCCACTGCTAGAAGTTGTTGCTAACCGTTTTGTCAGTATTGCCAAAGAGTCTGGCGGCATGGGCGCTGTTGCAGGTAACGTTTTTGAAAGCTTAATAACTGGCATAGGTTATGTAGCCAATGCGTTTCGTGGCATGGAGATTATTTGGCAAGGTTTACGCGTTGCATTTGCTGGGTTATGGGATTTTGTTATTGGCGGCCTTGATGATCTGCAAACAAATATTGTTGGTTTTATAAATATGATTCCCGGCGTTGATATAACGCCGTTTGAAGGTCTTAAAAATGCGGCAGACGCAATAGGTTCTGTTTCTGTCGATGCCCAGGCAAAGCTACTTGATTTAATGACGCAGCCACTTCCATCAGATAACATTAAACAATGGTCAGCAGAAGTACAGGCAGAAGCAACGCTGGCGGCTGAAAAAATTGCAGCAACAAAAGCAGGCGCTGGTGGCGGAGATGTTGGCAGCGTAGACATTGGTGATGCTTCTGCAGAAAAAGACAAAGCCCGCCTTGCGGAAAAATTCGAGCGGCTTAACGCTAGCTTGTTAAGCGAGCAAGAACGGTTACGATTAGCAAACGAAGAAAAGCAATTTATTATCGAAGAAGCTTTTCAAGAAGGTATGAGCAGTGATGCCGAGCGCAAAGAACAGCTTTTAGCCATTGAAGGCGAATATCAAAGCAAACTAACTACCATTAATAACAAAGGCATGAGCGAACGTGAAAAATTTGCTTCGCTAAGTGCTAAAAATCAAACAAAGCAAGTTGTTGGTGAGTTAGTAGCAATGACACAAGGCGTTGCAAACCAAAACAAAACGATGTTTCGAATAAATAAAATAGCAGGCATTGCTAATGCAACAATTAGCACCTACGAAGGCGTAACAAAAACACTAGGTGCGTACCCGCAACCACTAGCTGGCATTTTAGCTGCCGGCCATCTTGCTGCTGGTTTAGCGCAAATAGCTGCAATTAAATCTACAAGTTTTAGTGGTGGTGGCAAGTCTGGTGGCGGTGGTTTTGGTGGTGGTTCTGTTCCGCCTTCTTCTGCGGGTAGCGGCGTTAGTAGCATTGTTGGCACTAGCCCCTTTGGCGGCGAAGAAAAGAAAGGTGGCGGCACTGTAAAAATTTACCTAAGCACAAGCAACCTTGTTGACGACGAAGCTCTTGCGCGAATTGTTGACGATAAAGTAGTGCCAATAATTCGTGATGGCGTTGAAAATCGTGATGTCATTTTAGTTACCAGTGGCTCGCGTAATGCACAAGAATTACAGCTAGTATGAGCGTAGTAACCTACACAGCAAATGCCCGCGCCACTTTAATTGTTGGCCACACTGCAGGCAGTGTGTACTCATTTGAAATGCCGTTTATGCAGCACGAAAAAAGTTATGGTTCGCCTAAAAGCCAGCCGCGTGCAATTGGTGGCACGATTGAAACAATTTTGCAACGTGTCGACGATAATTTAAGTCTTGAAATAGGCCTGTACGATTCAAGCGACGAAGCACAAGTTGAAGAATTTATAAAATCAGTTGCTGGTGGCGAAACCTTTTCAGTTGATTTAAACGGCACAATCGCAACGCCTAGTAGTCCGGTCGACGTAAAGTTAGTAGATAAAAGCAACGCCCCTACTCGGTACGGGCCAAGAACATATTCACTGCCGTTTAACGTGAGCGTAGTGTGAGAGTAGACAACAGCGTTTTTGCTGAACAAAATAACCGTCCAGAAAAGCAGCCGCATTTTGTTGTGCGTTTTTCGTTTGATAAGGCAGATACAGATCTGCATTATTTAACTAGCCATGCTAATACACCTGTGCCTGGTGGCGCTAGCGTAACAACAAATTGTGTTCGCCGCTTAAGTGGCAGCTCGCAACGCATTAACCCCGACATTGCGACGTCAGAAATAGGCGTTATCGGTTTTGATGTTATCGACAAAAATAGTGAGATAACAGCGTTAATAAAAACAAAGCTGGACGCTGGCGATGGCTTGCGTAATAAAAAAGTTGTTTATTATGTTGGCTATGAAGGCATGCCATGGGTTGATTTTCAGCGTGTGCATACGTTTTTAGCTGATACGCCAACATATAAAGACGGTGTTTATAAATTCAGCACGGCAGATATTCAACGCCAGGCGCGTAAACAGATATTTGAGCCGAAGGTTTTATATCTCAATGGCGATATTACTGCGACTGCTACAAAAATACCGTTAAGCGGTTCGGACTTAACAATATTTCAAACTGTTGCGCATGATGCAAAGTACAGCGTGCACCCGTCACAGAGTGTTGGCTATATAAAAATCGGCAAAGAAGTCATTGCGCACACGGGCATGGTTAACGATGGTGGCCTGGGAACGATTGTTAGCGTGTTGCAACGCGGCGCGCTGGGTACTGCAGCAGTAGCGCATGATGTGGATCTATCCAAAGATTTAGATCGCCGCACAAAAGTAACTGAGCATATTTTTTTAGAAGGTGCTGCGCCGAAGGTAATGTATGCCATATTAACCGGCAAGCTGGAAGGTACGCAGGCCAGCCTGCCGTTGCCGACACACTGGCATTTAGGCATAAGCACATCACTGGTACGGCTTGCCGACTTTGAAAACATTGGCGTTGATCTGTGGGATGCTAGCGACGATTCCGGGCGCGAGATGCGTTTTGAGGGCTTAAAGAAAACCGACGGCAAGCGGTTTTTAGAAAAAGAGATCGGTCTGTACATATCAACATTTATGCCAGTGTACAGCGATGGCGCGCTCGGTTTGCGCCGCCTGGCACCGGTGCTGGCCGGCAGTCCTGCAGTTGAAGCATTAACAGAAAAAAATGTCGTTTCTTACGGCTCGCTAAAGCATGACTACAGCAAAGTAATCAATCAGATCCGTATTGAGTGGAACTGGATCGACGCGAAGGATGAGTTTAGCAAAACGAACGTTTATATCGATAGCGCAAGCATAAGCAAACATGACAGCGCACCGGTTAAAAACATGGCGTTTCGTGGTGTTGTAACTGGTGCAAGCTCTGAACAGGATCTGGTCAATCAGTTTGATGCGCTGCGGGATCGTTACAGCGGGCCGCCAATTACCCTGTCGATAGAAGTAATGCCAACGCTTAACCCGTTAGAGGTTGGCGATATTGTGTATTTGTCTTTGCCACAAGTGCGCGACATGGTAACAGGCACAACATTAAGCCGTGCGTTTGAGATTCAGCGTGTTGGCGTAAATTGGCAAACGGGCAGAGTGAAACTTGACCTGTTCGGCAGTAGTCAGGCAGCTGGCGCGTTGTCGCAAACAACGTTAACTAATGTACTTGCCGATAGCTGGTATGTTTCCACCGGTACTGATCTTAATTCTTTGCCTGAAGTCTCTGGTGGTGTTGTTAATAGCGATGTAACGCTCACCGGCCATGCCAGTGATAACAATAATGCCATTTATTATCATAACGGTGATTTAGAAATAGCGCCTGGTGTAACCGTAACTATTAATGAGAATGTTTTTTTTAAAATAAAAGGAACGCTTACATTAAATGGAAAGATTGGTGGCAAGGGTTTAGGCGCGGCTGGTGGCACTGGCATGAGCGCGTTTGTAAGCGTGCCAGATACATGGAATAGCACAAGTGGTGTTAGTGGTGGTTTTGGTTTAACGCGAAGCAGTGCTGGTTTGTTTTTTGTTTTCCCTGGGAATAGTTTCGTTCCGTACACTTTTCCTAGTCAATTAGCTACGGTTTCGTCTGGCGGTCTTTTTGGCGTGCCGTTTTATCAAACGAGCGTAAATGATACGGGTGTAGCAATTACCGGGCTGCCGAAAAACTTACGTGGCAGTGGCGGTGGCGGTGGCGGTGCGGTCGGCAGTATTAATGGTGCCGGTACGCCAACAGTTGAGGCTAACGGCGGCAACGGTGGTGCTGGTGGTGCTGGATTGTTGATGATAGCGCGTGGTTATGCTTATGGCTTAAACGGTTCTATAGATGTAAGTGGTAATGATGGAATTGTTGGCGCAACATCATTAGGCACTTATTTTAATGGACACCGTGCTGGTAGTGGCGGCGGCGGATCACCAGGCGGTGTAGTTGCTTTTATTGATGGCAACGCATCACCGTTTGCTCTGGAATCAAAGCTGGTTGCTAATTTAGGCGACAGCGAACCAATACCCACGTTTCCGCCGTCTTCTATTATTTCTGACGCCACCATTGGTTATTATCAATCGCTTATGCAGGGCTTTAGAAGTCGCGCAATGAATGATGCAGCTGGACGAGTGCAATATGTTCCAGCACGTCGCAGCATCGATGAGCAAGTTGATGTAATTCACCAGATCCCGGCGTTAAGCAGCATTACGTTGTTAAGTGATGATACAACTGTTTTAGTGCGTGATGACGGCACAGTAGTTACACGCATAAAAGCAAGCTGGACAGCAAGCACAGATCCGAATGGTATCGGTTATGAAATGCAGGCAAAGCTTAACAGCGAGGCAGCTACCGAATGGGTAACGGTGGCGATGACCAACGACAGCGCGGTCACCTTTTTGTATATGGAGAGTACAAAAGGTGAAAGTTACGATGCGCGTGTGCGAGTGCTGGCTGATGAGCTTGCGATAACCAGTGACTGGGTTTCATCTTTAAATAAAGTCGCGGCAGGTAGTCCGCCTGTTATTGGTGATGTTAGCGGCTTCTCTGCTGTGCAAAATGGTCAGGTTGTTATATTTAAATGGCTGCCTGTACCAAATGCAAATTTAAATGGGTATGAAATTCGTTACGGTGCGCAGGGCGCAAGTAACTGGGCTGATGCGACGCCGCTTACAGAGATAACCAAAGGCACAAATATAACCAGTGCTGCTGTCGTTACAGGTAGTTGGACATTTTATATAAAATCTGTTGATACCTCAGGCGGCTATTCCGTAAACGCGACCACTTCGAACGTTAATTTTGTTAGCGATTACGATGTAATAGCACAGCAAGAAGAATCGCCGCTGTGGGTTGGAACATTAACCAACTTTGTACTGCATCATACCGGTGTATTAGTGCCAAAAAGTCAAAATCTTGCCAGTGCAGACGGATGGGAAACGTTTGATCAGTTTGTTATTAACCCGTACACAATTTGTACTTACGAGGCTGCAGAAGTAGATGTTAGTTTTGATAGCACAATACGTGCCTGGTCAGTAATAACGTCGGCGCTTGGTCCTGGCGAAACAGGCGCGGCAGATCCTCAATTATCAATTGATTATAAATTGTCTGCTGGCAGTTACGATGGTTTTGAAGACTGGACAGTAGGCTTTATTGATGCCCGGTACATTAAATCTAAGTTAACGCTTGATACCAGCATTGGCAATGCTTATGTCTCTGGTTTTGAAATAACAGCAGATTCAATTGAGCGTAAAGAAAAACATGCTAATCAGGTTATTGCGGCTGGCGGAACAGTCATAACGTTTGATCAGGAGTTTCATGTCAAACCTTTTGTGAGTGGTTTTACCGTGCAGGGCACGATAGCGCTTTACCCGACACACGAATTATTAACACCAACGAGCTTAAAGGCGCATATGTTTAATTCAGCAGGTTCTGACGTAGGCGGAATCGGTGATATTGAAATAACAGGGGTATAAATTAATGTTACCAAATTACACAACGCAAGATGCAGCAACCTATAAAGCAAGTATTGACAAATCTATTGCAGATAACAAAAGATTTGTTGCAAACGCTTCTGTGCGTAATTTTTCGACAAGAACGAGCGCGGCAGATAACAATTGGAATGCCATTGCATGGTCACCAGATTTATTATTGTTTGTTGCTGTTGCATCAACAGGTACAGGCAACAGAGTAATGACCTCACCTGACGGAGTTACGTGGACGATAAGGACGAGCGCGGCTGATAACAGTTGGAACGCAATTGCATGGTCGCCATCTTTGTCATTGTTTGTTGCTGTTGCATCAACAGGTACAGGCAACAGAGTAATGACCTCACCTGATGGTGTGACGTGGAAGATAAGGACGAGCGCGGCTGATAACAGCTGGGTCGATATCGTATGGTCACCAGATTTATTATTGTTTGTTGCTGTTGCATCATCAGGCACAGGCAACAGAATAATGACCTCACCTGATGGTGTGACGTGGAAGATAAGGACGAGCGCGGCTGATAACAATTGGAATGCAATTGCATGGTCACCATCTTTGTCATTATTTGCTGCTGTTGCAATATCAGGTACGGGCAACAGAGTAATGACCTCACCTGATGGTGTGACGTGGAAGATAAGGACGAGCGCGGCTGATAATTTATGGGTCGATATCGTATGGTCCCCAGATTTATTATTGTTTGTTGCTGTTGCGGTATCAGGTACGGGCAACAGAGTAATGACCTCACCTGATGGTGTGACGTGGAAGATAAGGACGAGCGCGGCTGATAATGATTGGACCTCAACCGCATGGTCGCCATTTTTGTCATTATTTGTTGCTGTTGCAATATCAGGTACGGGCAACAGAGTAATGACCTCACCTGATGGTGTGACGTGGACGATAAGGACGAGCGCGGCTGATAACAGCTGGGTCGATATCGTATGGTCACCAGATTTATTATTGTTTGTTGCTGTTGCATCATCAGGTACAGGCAACAGAGTAATGACATCTTTGTGAGGAGTTAATTTAATGACCTATTTATATATAAGTTTTTTATTTATAGCGCTGCATTTTATAATTAAAATAGTAGCGTATGAGACCGTCCAAAAATATTTATCGCAAACATCTAAATTATTAGCGAGTGGCAGATACACAGACGGTTGCAGCACACCTTTTAAAACGCAAATACACAAATATTTAAAATACTCACGAGATTTGTGTGCCGCGCATGATTATGGCAGCTTAGGTTACATTAATGGTACACAGCCGGGCTATCACAACAACTTTATAACCTGGTTGGCGCACATGTCTATGAGCAACCCTGCTTACTGGATATGGGGAACCATTGTTGCCACGACCACATTGCCCTGGGTCGTTTTTCGGCGCAACTTAAACCAAACTTGGATGCCGTTTCTGCCGTTTCATGCTTTTTTGATATTGGTTTCGGCGATAACAACATTAATGATTAAGTTTCCTGGCTAATTTTTTTGGTAAAAAAATGATTTATGTAAATGACCTGAAAACCCGCGTAATCGAGCCGGTACTGCGTGATGCGCATCTGCATTCAGAAAGCGCAGTCAACTTAATTCTTGGCACCGCCGCGCAAGAATCGCACATGGGTAAATATTTTATGCAGATCAATGGCCCTGCTGTTGGTATCTTCCAGATGGAGCCGTTCACGCACGATGATATTTGGGGTAATTTTTTAAAGTACAAACCGTCCACCAATCATTACATGGTGGTCTTGTCGACGTTGTGCTCACCGTATAAGCACCGTGCAGACATCATGTTTTGGAGCTTGCGCTATGCCGCGCTGATGTGCCGCATGCACTACTACAGGAAGTCAGAGCCTCTGCCAGAAGCCGACGATGTGCGCGCCCTGGGTGAATACTGGAAAAAACATTACAACACGGTAAAAGGTAGGGGCACGGTTGATGAGTTTGTTGAAAACTATCGGCGGTTTGTTCAGCAATAAATAGAAAATAATAATGATTTGAAATAATCCCCGTAAGGGGTTTTTTTTGCACTAAATAAAAACAAATATCGAGGGCGTGTAGATGAGTAAAAGAACATGGTCAAATTTTTTGAATTTAATTCAGATTTGGAATAGTGATACTGAGGTTGCCGTGAATGTTGTTGTCTCTGCTGCAGCGAAGGTGCAGCAAAATCGAAATATCCCGATAGTAGCGCAAGCGCATCCTGGTGATGGCACAACAAACGTTGCAGACTGGACACCTGAAGAGGATATACATTCAGTTGTTATACCTCCAAACATGAGATATGTGATTAATATTGCGGTAGATGCTGACGCTAAAACAGCATTGGATGATGCGGGAGGCAAGAGCGTAAAAGTTGTATACGATAGAACCTATAACGATTCGTTAGTTTACTCGCAAGTATCAGCAATAACTAAACTTGATCTTCGATCATTTTCCGGTGCAGACCAAGCAAATGTAACCATCGGGGCGTGGTCATGAGACGGCTGTACGGCGAAAATGATGGCGAGGCTCGTCGTGACGCTAAGGGTTTTTCTTCATACCCATGCAAGCATTTTTTCAGAATTCGTGAGTCCGTAACCAATGGGCCGGTCACTTTAAAAGATGACGGGTTAAATGCTAGTGATGCTGCATTAGCGTTTTCTGACAGCGTTGCTAACGGGCTGGCGAAAGCTACTCTTCCTGACTCACCTTTGTATAGTAATTCGATATATGTGCCGAATGATACCGAGAGCGTGATACTAATCGACGGTGGAAATGGTAGCGTAGGCACCGGTGATGCGGTAAGTTTTGGAGGATCTTATTCATCTGGTACAGCTATAGTTTTACGAAACCAAGCGCAGACTGGAATCAAGATACTTAGCATGACAGATACAGTAGTCGGCGCGTTATTTTCAAACGCTGATGAAGCATTGAGGTTTACGGTACTTAACAGAGATACAGGTGTTGTCGATATATACCAAACTCTATTGGATACTGATGAAGTGTCTGAGAATAAGTTATATACGAAGTCTGGAATCGCTGGTAGTTTTGGTGCGACTACAGCGATGTTTAAAAAGAGTCAAATTAATGGTTTTGCAATGATGGCGTTCTCAGCAGGAGAATTGCCGAGTGTTGAGCAGTTAATGCCTGACTTTAATCGGGTCAACAAAACATGGCGCAAACCTAACCGTATGCTTCCTTCGGGCTGGACTGATAAGTACGCATTTGCAGGTTAAATAAATGGCTCAGGAGTTATTAGATGTACAGTTCGGGTACTGTTCTCCCGAAGGTGTAATTACTTACGTTGGCAAGTCGTTATCGTCTTCGCCAATTGTTGTAACAGTTGAAACAGGTGCAGTAGATACGCTTAACAACATGTCACCGCTTGGCGAGGATAGTGGTGACATCAATAAAACAGAAGCAGGTTTTATCGATGACGGTAGTTTCTCTGGGTTTGCGTTGTTTAACACTTACTCATGGTCTGCTACTCAGGACGGTAATACTATAACCGGCAGTTTCACAACTAACCCTTCTGATCGTGATGACTTTTGTATCTGGAACAAAACATGCGAGCAAAGTGGTCATGACATTCACATGTGGAACGTTGTTCGAGACTACCAGACATCAGAAGATGCGCTTCCTTGTGCCGGATTTATACATATTGACGATCATGGTTACTGGCCTATGTCGTTCCCTAATGGAAGCAACCATGCGTACACGGTAACGATTACAGGCGTAGGAAATAAAACAAAAGTATTTGATTTCGCTTTAAGTTTATTTAACGATGCTGGTTTATATGACGGTGATCCATACGCAACCTATGGCCAAGATGAAGATAGGCTGTGGGGTAGAAGGCACCTTAATCTATTACCTCAGTGGGGCGATTGGGATGCTGGAACTGATGAAATGGGATGGAGTGTTCCTGTAACAGATATTAGATTTGTAAGTAGTAAAGTTGTTTGGGATGCAGCAATGAAACCTCTGCAACCGCCACCGATAGCAGGGGCAATAGCTAATGGTGATAATAGTTGGCATGGAGTAATAGGTTGTGTAGAGATATTTGCCCTTGATGGAATATCGAAAGCTACCGGTGATGGAAGTTCGCCGGCTAGCCTGGCACCACCAACTGAAATTTATGGTTCTGTCCAAAGAACTAATTTCTTAAATGAGATTGATACGATTACACAGCCGTTTACTTGTATGCCGATGAATTACAGTATCAAGTACATGGACGTGAAGGTTGGAACTAATCGGTCTATTACTGAGTTGGCAAACAATCCTCTAAAAAATTGGAGGCTGGACGAATTTTCAGCTCTATTTACTAAGGAATCGAGTACACCTAAGTCGTTAATGGCTAACCCTAAAACTAATGGGTTGCGTGGAAGTTTATTTACTATGCATGGTGATGCTCATATCCCTTCTGTAGTTCAGCATCGTGGCGCAGGTTCAGCTGGTGAACTTCCTGAGTCTTGGCTATCAATAGGGCTTTGTGGTTTTACTCGTAAATCATCTACGCCGCCAACAGCTAATATTGATATTGGGTGGAAGTATGACGGTTCAGAAGTTTTATATTGTGACAAGACAGTTAAATATGATTCGTTTTGTTGTCGTACTGAGTTTTATGGTTCCAAGGCATTGAGGGAAGTACACTTTGTATTTATAGGTTCTATCGAAGGCGGGAAAGGCGAAGTTGTATTGACGAAGAAGTATGTAGAAACTCGCGGCATGAATGAACCACATGATATTGATGCTGATTTAACGATAGAAAGCGGAATTGCTGCAGGAATTTAACATGATTAAATACTTGCTTTTCATAATATCTTTCAGCGTTAACGCCATGTCACAGGCCCCGCCTGAGAGTGACTGCACATCAGCAGCATGGGCTCTACCAATAGAAAGAGAAGATAATTCACCGCTTCGTAAAGATGAAATATCGGGTATTCGGATTTACTTAAATGGCGAATTTTATAAAGAACTACCTGGTGATACTACTCGCATTAACTGGTGGGCCACATCTATTACAGGGTGGGGCTGCCCTAAATGCGTAACAGGAATTACAGTGGATACTGACAACAGATGGTCAACTATGAGCGAATGCTTGGGGGCGATATGAAACAACAACTTAAATCAAGAACAATGCGGATAATGTTATTGGCTGAAGGCCTTGCTGCTGGCACTGCCGCAATGAACTATTTGCAGCCGTTTCTTACGGACTCACAATATGCAATCATCATGGCAGGTTTAGCGATGGCCACACCAATGATAGCTATGTACATGCGCCAGATTACGACGCAATCGATTGCTGAAAAATAAAAATTAATCTTTGTAAACAATAATAACAGGCACCCTGATGGCGGAAGATGAATATTCACGTGCAAAAATTGAAGAACATTCAAAGCGCATGGATCGGCATGAAACCTTAATCGATCGTTTATTCTCTGCGCTTGATTCTGTCAACCGGTGGCGTGCAAAAAATACTGTTTACATTGTTATTGGTTCGGCATTAGTTACCTGGGTTGCTGTTTATTTGCTGCAGCATTACATGGATGCTTTTTTAACTGAGAGTGGACTAATAAATGATTAGTTTTGCTATTTTGCTTCCATTGGCTTTGCTTGCTTTGCTGGCCGTGGTCTGGTTGTTTGATCCCGCACGTAAAAAAATGAAACATGATTGTCATGCTTTAAAAAATTCGATGACATCGCACAAAATACATACACCCGGTGTGACTAATCGTAGACCGAACGGAGGTTGAATATTTAGAGAGGTGATTTTGCCTCGTATTATGTGAGCAATAAAAATGCAAAAAGTAGAAGCAGGTATGTGTGTTTTGTTCTTTGACTCTTTAGGTCATCAACACAATGCTTTGATTACAGCGGTACATGGCGAAAGTAAAGAGAATGAAGATGGCACTAAATATCATCCTTCAGTTAATTTATGTTTTGTATCAAGCGATATTAATATAGCTGATGCTTATGGCCGTCAAATGGCGCGATCCAGTTCTGTTTGTTATCAAGACAATCAGTCAGCGCACGGCATGTACTGGGCTTTTAAATAAGCAAATAGTTTAATCATGGAACCTATGATGATGGAACCTAAGTATTAGACAAGATTATCTCTCTAAGTATTTTATTTAAGGCGTAACCTGGCCAGCCGCAAGTTCAGGTAATTATAAAAATGGTGATAAATATGTATCTTAAATTGTTGGGTATTATCGGGCTTGTTTTGTTGGCGAGTTATTCGGCTTATGATTATGGCGTAAAAACAACAGAGCTGGCTTACGCTGAAGCAAACAATGAAGTAGTGGCCACCGCAGAATCGGCACGTGTCGACCAGGTGCTGACTGAATCAACAAGCGTGATCGCATCGATGCAGAACGCTGCAGATCGTGAAACTCAATTGGTAAAATTACAGAAACAAGTGGCAGCTTATGAAGCAGAACTACAGAAAGATCGCACCGTGGCTTGTAATTTGTCTGCTGATACTATTGCCAGCATGCAGCAATTCGCCAGTCCAGGTAACGACAGTAAACAATTGGGAGCCAGTGCCGGAATCTCTGATGCATCTATCACACACCAGCCTGGCAGTGCCGCAAACTGGCAGTCCGACGGAAATGGCAGAGCTGTACTTCGAGAACGGATCGCGCTTTTGGGATACAGTCTGCAGTCACATCGATTTGCAACGTTCTATACGATTACGGCAAAAGCAGGTGTTGCAGCCTGAGTTGGTAGAATTATATATAGCTAAATGTGAAAAGCCCGCTGAGTAGCGGGCTTTTCTGTTTCTTGAGAAACGGTTTTATCTTTTTTTAGCAAGTTCTTTTTTTAAGATTTTAATTTCATTAGCGTATTTCTTATCTAAAGCATCAAACACCATTTCGGCTACTTTTAAAGTGAAGACTGTTTGCGATGATGAAGTGTACGCGTCTAATATCGTATTATTTTCTGGTAATTTGTTTGTTTCAAGTTTTTTATCCAGACGTATAATAATATCTTCTAAAAGTTCTTCTATGTTTTGTTCAGACATTGTTTTATCCTTTGTTTGTTTATATTCTTATGTTATATTTTTTCATCCAGGCTAACTACGCCTGCATTCAAAAGCATCAAACGCCATGCTGAATACGGTATCCCTCTATTCTCTTCTTTAGCCTTAGCTGATTTCCACTTTCTAATAGTTGATGATCCTTTTTTTGGGTGCCAGGTAACACCAACCTTTTTGGCCGCGTCATTTTGTGACCAGCCGGCCAGCCTGATCAATTGTGCGACTTCTTCTGGTGTTGGTGGCACGTAATCATCATCAAACAACCTGGCGCAGTCTCTTTTGCTGAACGCGTCCAGTGTTAAAGGTAACGGATTACCGGTATCGTATTTTGTGGCCATGTCATTCATAGCTTTACCTTTTGGGTTGTGTGGGCTGCTGATGCAGCCCACTTGTTAATGTTTAAAGCAATCCTTGCTCTGCAAATGATGTGGTTTCGTCCACACCGACCAAAATGTGGTCTAGTACTCTAATATCCAGAAGGCTGAGCGCATCGACTAAACGTTTGGTGATATGCTTATCAGCGAGTGAAGGCTCTGCAACGCCGCTTGGGTGGTTGTGAGTAAAGATAACTGCAGAAGCGTTGTATGCCAGTGCTTCTTTAGCAACTTCGCGTGGGTAAACACTTGCACTGTCGATAGTGCCGCGAAACAGTTCAACATACTCTATCAGGCAGTTGCGGTTGTTCAGGAATAAAACGCCGAATACTTCATGCTCTAAATGAGCAATGGCAGATTGGCAAAATAAGCGGGTTTCGCGTGGTGATGTGAAACAATCAGCGGTTGAAAGTTTAGATGCCAGAATTTCTTTAGCTTGGTTGAGTACTGCTTTTTCTTCTTTTGAAAACATGGATTTCTCCGGTTGTTATGGCTGGGCGGTGTGCCTTGCCGTTGATTTATCAATATACGCCCCAATGGGGCGGAATTCAACTATTAATTATAATAAAATTACATTATTTGATTTTGCATGGGTACTTGTGGCACAATGCGCACCCGTTAGCGGGATTCGAATAGTTTTGGCAGGTGATAGATAAGTCTTGAAGCCCGCCCCCGCTACCAGATTTATCTTGTTATGCAGAGCAGTGGTACTGCTCTGCATTTCAGCATATAGAATCTGGTCTTCCTGGATTATCGTTATTTTTCCAGTGGGCTGGCCACGCCTGCCGCGCCTGTTTTTGAAACGTGGGTGTAGATCATGGTAGTTGATATGTGCTTATGACCTAACAGCTGTTGAATTGTGCGGATGTCGGTACCTGATTCGAGCAGGTGAGTAGCAAAGCTGTGGCGCAACGTATGTGCACCTACTTGTTTTTTTATATTAGCTGCTCTTACTGCTGATTTAATTGCCTTTGATACCGCTGAGTCGTGTATGTGGTGTCTGCGTAGTGCGCCAGTGCGTGGATCGTGGCTGATGCGTGTCGCAGGGAATACGAATTGCCATGCAAATGATTTTATAGCGCCTGGCATTTTACGGTCTAGCGCATTTGGCATGTAGGCATCGCCAAAGCCATCGGCAAGATCTCGATTGTGAATGCGTTTTATATTTTTTATGTGATGCTGTAGTTCATCGGCGATAGGTGCCGGCAGCATTACGGTGCGGTCTTTGTTGCATTTTCCCTGGCGGATGGTGATAATTCCGCGATCAAAGTCAATATCTTTTATACGTATGGACAATGCTTCGTTTAGGCGCAATCCTGCGCCGTACAATAATGAAACAATCAGGTGGTTTCTGCCGGTTACTTTTGGCAGCAGTTCTGTGACCTCTTGTTGAGATAAAACCACCGGCAACGTGCGTGGTTTTTTTGCGTAGGCGAAGCCAGATATATCACCAATATCTATTTTTAATACATGCTTGTATAAAAATATGATGGCATTCAGCGCCTGGCGTTGTGTCGCTGCTGCAACGTTTCTTGTTCGTGCCAGGTAAGTCAAATATGCTTTTAGTTTGTCACCATGGTCGCCAATTGGATGGTTTTTACACCATTTCGAAAAATCTTTAATCCAGACTATGTACGATTTTTCCGTGCGAATAGACATGTGCCTAAAGCGCATGGTGTTGCGTACTGAATTAATGACTTCTGGTAGCTTCATAATTGTGTATATTTGCCTAGTTGCCGATTAATATCTGTTAGCTGTCAGTATTATTGCTTTCTAAATCTACAATCAATTCACATTGGCTAGATTTTGCCATTTTGAAACAATGACTATCAAAGAACCCAGATTCTTGGCATATTTCAAATTCTTTTTTTACCAGAACTAATTGCGCGCCAGTGCATCGGTAATCTTGCGGATATATTTCGGCGGCTTTTGTGTTTTCGTTCTCACGGCTGCACCCAGCTAACAAAGCAGTCAAGCAGACCGCTAACCACGTGGTTTTTTTAAACATCTGTGTTTTATTCATCTTTCATTTCCTCTATTAAATTTCAGTGGTGGTTAGCGTCAGCTTACTTTTAGCGTTAGTTGCCTCTAAACGATGCCCCGTTATTGCATAAAATTTCATCTACAGTAGGGCCGGCACCATTAGCATAAATAACCGCTAATCCACCATTCTGCTTACAACTTTCAATTGCTGCTTCAATAGTTTCATAATCTACGGCACAGCCCGCAACTAACAAGGCAGTCAAGCAGACCGCTAACCTCGTGGTTTTTTTAAACATTTGTATTTTATTCATCTTTTATTTCCTCTATTAAATTTGTAAGGGTTAGCGTCGGCTTACTTTTAGCGTTATATTGCTAAAGCTTAAAAAATGGCATTGTCTGCAATGTAATTGATCCGCTAAAACCAAAAACAGCCCACCATAATTTGTGGTCTTTTTTAATCCATCCGCCAGAAAACCTTTTTATATTTTCCCGGTCAAACCAAATCCATCCGCCGTTAAGTGGCGCACCCCATAGCTTTATGTGCATTTAAAATCTCCATCAAATAATTCAAGTTCATCAGGCATTAACGATTCACGCACCTGACTTCTATTTTCTTTAAGTATTGCCACTGCTAAAATAGCGGATTTATCACCACAAAAAGCGCAATATAACAATTCGGTCAACGTTGACTCCTCACTACGCTGCGCTTCGTTCGTCACAAGTTACCTCCGGCGTTATACGTTACAAACATTGCCGTCCCACTCAAACTGTTTCGGCTTAAATAGTGGGTTTTCTTTCCTAGAAATATTGGCACGAATCAATCCACTATTAACAAATTCCGCATCGTGCGGCGCTTTAAAATCTGCTGAGTAGTAATATCTGTTTGCCGCTTTTCCGGTGCCGCACGGACTTCTAAATATTTTTACAGGCTCGATTTCTGTCGAGCAATATACGTGTTGAAACGTGTGCTCAGTAATATTTTTTCTCTCTTTTGTAGGGTACGTTAT